>ERZ836760.29-NODE-29-length-214070-cov-23.473906_pt1 | contig 214070 bp, 169 predicted proteins | sample MGYA00519941_ERZ836760 | MGnify/ENA primary metagenome ERZ836760 (study PRJEB31850, sample SAMEA3708807) | human gut metagenome | biome: human gut; feature: human-associated habitat; material: faeces | place: China | collected 2014 ... | reverse complement strand
ACCCCCGGTGAGGCACCACTACACTTTTCGCGCTCAAAAAACGTGATGCACGTCGCGGGGCTTCTGTTCATCATCGCCGGTATTATCCTGGATGTCATGGCCAAGAATGACCGCAAGACCTTCGTCATTGACACCAACAAAATCGCATACAACAAGAGGCACTGACAGCGACGTACTAAAAGATGGGGCGCAACCGTGAGTCGCACCCCATCTTTTAGTGTCAGCCCAAACCGCAAAATATGAAGGTAGGCAAATCATTTACCTGGTATCTGCCATGCTTTCTTGAACGTCAACAATGACACCCCCCACTCATCTTCAGCTGGTTCGACCACACACTCAATACGCGCACCAACCTCAAGCGCATAATCGGTATCCGTCCACATACGACAAGCCGATTGAATCGATATACCGTTCTCCCTCCCCTACCATTAAGCATCCTTTCGGAGTCCCTCATTATCCTTTTCCAGCCACAGGTACCACAAATCTCTCATACCTTGGATAAGCAAGGATATTTCCCCTCTGATTTGGCACGCATCAAAATGCCTTTCCAGTGGGAGGATTCGCGCGTGCTGTACGGGCTACAGATGATTGACATGGCTCTTTTCATGTGTGGATGTGCGAGCGGCATCGACAGCGCCAAGAAATTAAATGACGGAGACAAAGCCGTGCTAAAAATCGTTGATGTTATTCGCCCTCCATCATAAATGTGGACACGGGTTCAAGGCTTCTCATCAGATGAAGTCATGCTCATCAAACCTACTTACGCAACATCCAACGCCGGGCATTAGTACCGTTGCTGGAATAGAGCTGAACGTTGGCACCATTAATGGTGGAACCGTTCTCCAAATCATACGTCTAGGACCCTTCCAGAACTGCCTTCAAATATCGCTCAATCACCACCAACACCTCATATATATAGTGGGACATATGTCTGATGCTTCCGATGCCTCTGATGCTGTTTCTACTCCTTCGACCGTGTTCTCACGAGTGGCGGCGAGCGCTGCGTGGAAGCGGCTGAACCGTTTGATGCCGGCCTTGGCATGTCGAAATTCACGTTCACCCCGCTTCTGCTGCTGGGATTCCTGGCTTTGATACCGTGGCATAGCGCCGTATCCGAATCTACAGCCGTACCTTCCGTAGCAGACGCTGCACGGGCTTAAGCACCACGGTATCGGCTATCACCGCGAATACCAGCGCCGCCAGCAACGTAGCGCCAAACATCAGCACACTGATACCCGCATACGACCATCCGTTCGTCGGCGTGGGCATCCTCGGGCCAATCAGCACCTTGGACAGCGGCGAGTGCACCAAGTAAATCGTGTAGGAATATCCGGCAAGCCAAATAATCGCCTTACGCAACCGTGCTGACGTAATGTGCACGTCGTAGCGGAAAAACAGGAACACCGTCATCACCACTATCGCAAAGGCAACCGTAAGCGTGCGGCCGACCTGAACCTGCTGACCGGTGAACAGATGCGGCGTGGCGACGGTCCAGGCCAAGGCGAATGGTGCCAACGCATACAAACCATACCGTGCGCGTGCGGAAGGTGGGTAGTATTCCAGCACAAAGCCCAGCAGATAGTAAACCAGCAGTCCACGCCATGGGAATGACTGCAAGAACACCAGCGGATATCCGGCAAGATTACAGATTTGTTCGGCCGCGGCTACGGCTGCGGCCAGCCCGACCAGCAACCAGGCTCCCGATCGGCCTATCGTACGCATCATCGCGGCCAGGAACGGCGTTGCCAGCACAAACCCGGCAAGCATGAACACGAACCAATAGACGGAATCGTCATACCCGGAGAACAGATCGAACAACGTTCCAGACACAGCGCCGCCAACCGAACGATGATCGATCACCAGGTAGGCGACGAATCCCATGCCGCCCGCATACAGCAGATACGGCACAATCAGCGAGATAAAACGTTTGTAGTAGTAGCGCACGTACGGCGCGAGACTGCTGGGATCGGCTTGGCCGGCACCGCCGCCTGCCCGGGCATCAGAGCCAGAGCCCGGCAGACGGCCCGACGAGCGGGTGCTCCCCAGCCGGCCGGCATCGAATGTCAGGTTGAACCGGCCGGACACCATGATGAACAGCGGATTGCAGACCATGAACAACGCGAACAGCACGAATCGCACCGTTTCTGCGCTGCCGGCGAGAGTCATCTTGACGGGCATGTAGTTGTTGATCACGTGGACGCCGATGACCAGGCACATCGCCACCACGCGCAGCAGATCGTAGTTCACGTCGCGCAGCTTGCCGGCGACGCCGGAAACGGTGGCGTCGGAAACGGCGACGCCGGAAACGGAATCGGGCATGGTCATCACATGGATCCCGTCAGGGACTTCAGATCGACCGGGCAGCTGATCTGGCTCTTCAGCTTGTCCAAGGTGTCCAGGCCGGCCGAGGGATCGGAGGACGCGCCCTCATGCGCGTCGTTCTTGCCGCCGTTCGCACCATCGGCACCGTTCGCACCATCGGCGCCGTTCGTATCCGCCGTGCACTCATCGGTCACATTACCGTTGGAGCCCGTCTCGACGCCATCCGCATTCACCACCGGCGTGGTTACCACGTTCAGTGGATGTGTGGCATCGCTGCTGACCCGAACGGTATAAGCAATCGTCAATTCTTTTCCGGGCTCGATCCACTGCTGGTTGAACATAATGTACTGACGGTCATACAGGCTCGCGGTGTTGGTACCCCATGAATCTATATCAGCCTGCACAGCGGTGATCTCGCCACCGTACGGAGCGGTAAGCACCACGCGGTACAACATGCCGCCGAGCACTGGATTCTCCGAGCCGCCATTAACGAAATCAGGCAACGATTCGGCCTTAGCCTTAGTCAGCGTGTTCTTCATGGTGAAGGTGACCGTGTATTCGTCACCGAGCTGATCTTCCGTAAACTGACCCAGATGCGTGTTACGCACGGCTGTCGTGATGCGCTTATCCAGCACGCCAGAATACAGGGCGTTCTGGCTGGCTGAGGCGTCGCCGCAGGTTTTTGTGACCGTGGTGGAGGTCTTCAGATACCAATCCTGCTTGCCTTGCTGCAGCTCCGAAAGATAGATGCCGGCTTCGGGCACCTGACTGTCAGCAGACAACTCGCCACTGGCCTTATCGTCGATAAGTCCGGTGGCAATCAGCGCCTCCTGCTCATCCGGATCAGCCATCCATAGCTTGAAATGACCGCTAGCGCTGGTATCTCTAATTGCCTTCAACAGCGGGGATGCGGTAGAGGCATTCGCGTTGCCAAGCACATGGTTCATAATTGCTTGAGCCGCTTCGGAAACGAAGTTGTTCTGCTGCTCGAAGTCCGGGTAATCCGTGTACAGGTCTGAAGCGAAGAACGGCACCGTGGTGGTGCTATCCAGCACTCGGCCGTCCGAAAGCTTGACCTCGCCTGTGGCTCCCAGCAATGCCTGGAGAAATACGGGATCGAGTGACAATACACCCGCTACGTTCTCGTCTTCGTTGCCTTTCTGATACAGCCACATGTATTTGTTCATCTGTGCCACACGCTGGAATTCGGGGTCGATGGTCGTGGTGGCCGGGTACTGGTCAAAAGTGCCACCAAATACCTGGCGCTCCTTCAGCACCGTATCATCCATTGGCTCCTCAGGAATGTCCCAACCAGAAGTGGTGGCGAAATCACCGATGGTAATCGTGCCCTTATCTGCCGTGATTGCGGCGATGGTGCCTACCATGCCGCCCGCCGAACGTAGCTCGGCCGGGTTCTGCACCATCACCAAATACGTGCGCTTGCCGTCCTCGCCAAGCAGTTGCGGTAGCAAGTTAATGAGGCCATCGTATTCGCCGAGCATCGAATCCACGGTCTTGAGCGCAGCCTTTTCGGTTTCGAGCACGGTGGCCACCTTGGCGACGCTCGGAGTCGGCACCTTGTTGAGCTTGGTGAGCTGCTGCGAGATATCCTTATGCGCCTGCTTGACGATATCCGGCATATCCATCAGGGCGCTGACGTCCACCGAGCCATTCTTCAGGGAGAAGCCCTGCAATCGTTTGGACAGGTTCAGCAGATCAGTGAACGGACCGTTGACCAGCGTATCCACGGAAGCCAGCATTTCGCGGGCGGCGGTGATGTCGCTTCCGAATCGCGAATGGTCGCGGAAGAAGTCCCACTGTGGGCCGTTCAGCTCCGCATTGAGATCATTGGTGGCATTGACCAGCTCTTGGGAGATGTCCGACAGACTCTTATCGCTGCCACAGCCAAGTGCCGAATTGGCCAGACTTTCGGCGGATGTCAGCACGCGCTGCGCATCCGTGGCCATTCTCGAGACGGATGCCGCGTAGAGCGTGCCCACACAGGTGACGCTGGCCAGCAACGTCAGCAGCAGTACAACCACCACTCGCGCCCATATCGGCGTACGGCTGATCAGCGAACGGCCGTTACCACCCACGTGCTGGGGAGTCTTCAGGTTTACGGGACCCGTCTGCTGATTCACAGCGCTATTCGTAGATGCGGAGCGATTGAATTTTCCGTTACCGGCATGACGTCTTCTCCTACGCCCCACAGCCTTATGGCTCGAATGCCCTGAAGTGAATCGCATACTTACCCTGCCCGAAAATCTGCTCAGCTCATACTCTTATCCAGCGGCGCGAGGCCACGCTTCCGGATGCCGGACTCCGGGCAAATCCGGAATCGCAGACATGCCGGAGCACACGTGACGCCACGCATATCTCATGCCAGTGTACCGATGCCACCGAAATAGACCGAGGATTTATCCCATACTGGGTGCAAATCCCCGCATGACCACCACATCGCTGTCAGAATGTTCTCAGACTTCATTGAGGGGTATAACAGTATTGCGCAAGAAAACGGTCACTAAACGCAACAATAGTTAGAGCCGTATTGATTTGTTCGGCTTAGGAGAACGGGAGAGGTAATTACATGTTCGTCCTCAGCAACGCCTGGCGGGCCCTGACACGTTCTAAAGGACGTACGGCCCTGACCGCGTTCATCACCTTGGCGGTCACCTTCGGCACAGTCGCCGGACTGGCCATCATTCAAGAAGATACCAACGCACACACCACCGCGTACGATCAGCAGAAGGCCACGTTGGCCATTCGCCCGACTGCGGCTACGTGGAAGAAGGTCTCCGCTACGGACTCGGCTTCCACCAAGCATTACATGACGTGGACCTCATACACCGAATACGCCACGCTCGCCCAGTCGGCCACCAACTCGTTGAACTTCACGGTTACCGAAACCGTGCCGGCCCGCGTGAGCGGTGATTTGAAGGCCCTGGACGGCGGATCGCTGGGCTCGGCCTCCGATGACGAGACCGGCGGCCAGCTCATTTGGCGAGCCTTCTGGACCAAGGATTCCGCCAAGGCCAGCGACCTCGGCACCTTCGAAATCGTGGACGGCAAGGACCTGAGCTACAACAACCAGTCCTCCAACCCGAACACCACCGGCGCACTGGTCTCTGAAGCGTTTGCCTCCGCCAACAACCTGAAGGTGGGCGATACGCTCAAGGTGGCGGCCGCCTCGGACGCCAAGACCACGGCCAAACTCAAGGTGCGCGGCATCTACAAGTACACATCCGAATCCGCCGTCGCCAATCCGGTGACGGCCGCCCGCAACCGCGAGAACGCGATCTTCACCAACTATCAGACCTTCGCCAAGGCCGGACTCGACCCACAGTCCACCGACAAGACCGTCTCCGGCTGGGCAGTCCCGGATCTGGACGTGGTGTTCGACGCCGGTGATTCCGCTACATACAAGTCCTTGGTGTCCACCCTCAAGAAATCCAAGCTGCCCGCCAAGGGTTACGAGTTCTCTTCCCCCTCGCTGGAATCCTACAACGCTTCTCTGGAGCCGCTGGATACGCTATCCTCGCGCGCGAAGACCGGCACCATTGTGTTGGTTGCCGTGGGCGGCGTGCTGTTGCTCATCCTCGTGCTGTCGGGCGTGTGGGCGCCCAAGCGTGACGACGAGATCGGCATGGCACTGGTGTCCGGCGTCACTCGCGGGCGTTTGGGATGGCAGTTCATGCTGGAAGTGTTCATCGTCACCCTGCCCTTCTACGTGATTGGTCTGGTCGGAGGCGCGTTCGCCGCCAATCCGATCGGATCTGCCCTGGCATCCGGCCATGCCACCCCGGTGACATCGGGTCTGATTTGGACCATGGTCTGGTATGGACTGGGTTCAATCCTGATCCTGGCGATTCTTGCCGCCCTGCGCCTTGCGTTCTTCAGCGCGAACAAGCTGTTTGCCGCCGATGGCGACTGGGGCACCGTGAGCGAGACCAACAAGACGACCACCACAACCGACGATGCGGAGGCACAGGCATGAGCGACAGGAACAACGATCAGGAACTCGAGAAGACCACTGACGCAACGGCTGACGAAGTGACTTCTGAGACTGAGACGAACGACGCCATTGAATCCGTTCCAGCTGACTCCATGCAGTTCAGCGTGACCTTCGATGACGTTGATGACGAAGGCACTGTTGACGATGGTATTTACAGCGCACTGGCATCTGCCGAGACCGGAGAAACCGACGAGACCAGCGAGGCCGAAGCAGACGCCATCGCTTCGGCCAACGCATCCGCCGAAGTGACCGAGCGCAATGCCGCCCGCGTCAACGAAACACTCCGACTGGCCAAAACCGATCACAAAGACGCATTGGCCGAGCATGCGGAGCCTCAGGGCAAAGCGTCCGAACCCACCATGACGCTGGCCTCGCGTATCGATCGCGTGTTGGTGGGCGGCGGTTCTGACGACATTCTGCTCAAGACCTACCCGACCTTCGCCCTGAACAAGGTGACGGTCGCCGGCCCCAAGGGCAAGGTCAACATCCTCGATGGCGCGAATTTCTTCTGCTATTCCGGACACGCATACGCGCTGCTGATCAGCGACGACCCCGATTCGGGTATCACCGCCGACGCCAAGCGTCGCGCGCTGATGGGCGTGATGAGCGGTTTGACCACGCCGGCGTCTGGCACGGTGATGAACAAGAGCGCCAACATTGTTGAGCTCGAGCCCGTGGAACTGCGCGGCCACCGTCTGGGCATCGTACCGCAGCTGCACGCCGTGCAGCCGAAGCTCGACGCCGAACAAAACGTGCTGTACGCCATGAATGCGTCCAACCGCAACTTCCTGAAGCCCAAGCCGGTGATCGCCCGCGAACTGCTGGCCAAGGTCGGCTTCTCTGAGGCCACCAGCGGCGTGGCTGTCGGCACATTGCCTTTGGTGCAGCAGCGTTTGGTGGCCATCGCCCGTGCAATCAGCACCGAGGCCGAGGTGCTGATCCTCGACGAGCCGACACGAGGGCTGAACGCGGATGACGAGGTGACCGTGTTCGCCGCGCTGGCCAAGCTGGCGCACACCGGTGACCCGAAGCACTGCGTTATCGTGCTCACTGCGTCGCGCGAGATCGCCGAAGCAGCCGACACACTCTTCGAAATCTGATGTTCAGACCATAGAGCCCCCCTGTGATTCGTATTGCCGAATCGCAGGGGTTTTTCAATGCTGCGGCTCATTGCCGCGCTAATCTGAGGATAAATCTGACCGTACGAGGCGAAACCTGATAATTATGACCGGATATATTCCCACACTGGAGCAGATCGACGAATTGCACCGCAAAATCGCGCCGTCCAAGGCGGCGTACGAGCTGGTGCACACGCATTGCGTGATTGTAGCGACCATCGGCTACCAGATCGTGCGCCGGCAGAACGCGCTGTTCACGCGCCGCTGCACATTACCGAAGGACGCGGAGGTACCGCCCACCACAGGCGTCACCGGCGGCCATGTGCCGCCGCGTCTGCTCGACGAGCATTTGGTACTCATCGGCGGACTGCTGCATGACATCGGCACCTACCGCGTGTTCAAGCATGACGGCTCTGACGGCGAACCGCTCAAATTCAGCAAGAAACGCTACATTCTGCACGGTCTTAAGGGCTACGAGTATCTGCTCGACGAGGGCGTGGACGAGTCCATCGCCCAGTTCTGCCGCAACCATACCGGCGTGGGACTTACGCGCGAGGATGTGGTGCGCCAGGAGCTGCCGTTGCCACCAGCCGACTATGTGCCGATGAATCTCGAGCAGGAAGTGGTGATGTACGCCGACAAGTTCCATAGCAAGTCAGTGCCGCCGAAGTTCCTGCAGGTCGAGGCGTATACGGCCCGAGCCGAGCGATTTGGCGGAGAGAACAAACAGCGATGGCTGGATCTGGTAGCCAAGTATGGCGTGCCGGATATTCCGGCGTTGGCGGAGAAGTATGGGATGCGGATGATTTGAGGCTCTAGGGGTCTCCCCCCAAGTCAGCCTGTCGGCTGACAGCCCCCTCGTCAGAGGGGGCTTATGAAGGTATTTCAGATGGAACGGAGACGGTAGGTGCCGTTGCGGTTGGAGACGATGATCATCTGGTCGTTCTCCAGCACGTTCCAGCCTTCCTGCTTGTAGCCGGAAGAGGAGACCACCACACCGGCGGAGTCGCCGTTGTCGTCGCGCAGCTCACGGTAGCGCATCACACGGTAGTCGGCGGCCTGCTCGCCACGGCCGTACTCATCGTAGATTTCCACGATGCGCGGGCTGGTCTTCTCACGACCGGCGGCGCACAGGGCGATGAGCTGGTCCTCGGACTGAATCATGCAGTTGTAGCTGGACTTCGGGTAGGCTTGGCGCAGTTCGCGCACGGCCTGAGCCACGGCCTCGTCGAGCGAGAAGCCGAAGCCGATGTATTCCAGAATCACCGCGAAGAAGATGGCGGAGTCGGAACGGCCGCCGGTGGAGAGGAACACGCTGTGGTTCACCGGGTATGAGCGGTTGGTGACGATGTTGCGGCCATTGGCGTCCGAGATATCGCCGTTGTGGATGAAGCTCAGGCCGTTCGCATAGAACGGGTGCTGGTTCTCCATGATGAGCGGCAGATTGGAACTTGCCAAGCGCAGGTGCCAGATGGCACCGCGAGACGGTTCGTCGGCCAGCGCCTCAAACGTGCTGTCATGACGGGCCGCGATGGTCGACTTGTAGATTCGGGTGCCGGTTTCCGGGGTGGGTGCGCCACCGTCGCGCACGTGCGGTGCTTCGGCAGGATCGGAAAGCTGGGCTACACCCCAGCCATCATTGTGGATTTCAGACAGTTCACGGAAATCCTCGACATTGTCTTGCCCCAACACAGCGTTGAGACTCAGGTTGAAGCCTGCCGTCGCGTATCCCAGTAATCTGCACATGGTATTTCAACTTACCGAAACCGTGTGGCGACGTGCGGCGACCGTTATAGGCATTCTTTATAGAGCGCATCAGCGCCGCTGCAAACTGGTATGTTATCGCTTCTGTTTGGCGGAGCGCTGAGGCTTGGCGGCGGGTTTGCCGTTCTCGGCCTTGCCCTTATCGCCCTTATCGCCCTGCTCAGCGGGCGCATCGGCGGCAGCGGCCTCAGCGGTCTTCCGCGCCTCGGCCGATACGGCGGCATCGAGCTCCTGTACCAATCGCCCAAGCCCGGACGTGGTGTCCATCGGGTCAGGGACGGCGGCCGGGTCGGCCACTGCACGAGTCGGCGTGGGCGTCGGGATGGTCTTGGCCGTATCGGTGCGCTTCAGACGCGGTGGGCGGCGGGTGGAGACGAACAGCGGCTGCACCTCGACCAACGGGTTGTAAGGTGCCAGACCGAACCACTTAACCGGCGAGCCGGCCATGTGGCGGATTGCGTACTTGGCTTGCAACGACAGGGCACCGCGTGCAGAAACCTTGGATTCCGGCATCAGGGCCTTGTGAATCAGCACGTAACGGATGGTGCCGATGTCCGGATCGGCGTCGACCTTGGGGTAAATCGACTTCTGCTTGGGCAGTTCGCCGGTTTTGGACAGGTCGTGCATGATCTGGTGGATGTACGCCGGGATGGACTGCGAAACCTTGAATCCCAGACGGAAGCGCACGCGGTAGATGTAGTTCGTGCCGAAGTCCTCCACCGAGTATTCACGGGTGAACGGCTCGTCGGTGGTTTCCACGCTGACTGCCCACCAAGCACGGGCGCGCTTGGGGTGGTCGGCGAAGATGGAGAAGAAGATGTCCGTGTCGAGTCGCTTGGTTTCCGAGTCGGAGGTCAGGTACACGATGTTGTCCGCAAAATACGGGATGCGGAAATCACTGTGCAGCTTGTCGAGCGCGGGTAGGAAGTCGTTGGGCCGCATGTGACGGCGTTGCGCACGTTCGAGCTTGGTGCCCTCATTCCACGTGTACATGACGAACAGAATCGCGGCGGTCAGCAACATGGTGAACCAACCACCATGCAGGAATTTGGCCATAGACGCGATGAAGAACATAGCCTGAATCGCCAAGAACAGCACGGTGAACACGATGGCACCGACCCGCTTGCCGGAATGCCATAGGTGGACGCCGAGCAACACGGTGGTGGTGATCATCGTAATGGTCAACGCCAGTCCATATGCGGCAGAGATGTGTTCCGAATCCTTGAAGATGGCGAGTACGGCCAGCGTGGAGACGCACAGCACGCCGTTGACCACCGGAATGTACAGCTGGCCACGCGTGCGGGCCGGGTACCGCACCTGCAGATGAGGCATCCAATTGAGGCGGGTGGCTTCGGAGACCATGGTGAACGCGCCGGTAATCAGGGCCTGGGAAGCGATCACGCCGGCCGAAACAGACAGAATCACGGCCAGATAACGTACGTTCGGAGACATCATCTGGAAGAACGGGTTGAGTGACTCCGTCGCAGTGTATTGCGGGTTATCGCTATTGGCCAGCATCCACGCGCCTTGGCCGAAGTAGTTGAGCACCAGCGCAACCTTGATGAATGGCCAGGTGAAGTAGATGTTGCCGCGCCCCACGTGGCCCATGTCGGAGTACAGCGCCTCGGCACCGGTGGTCGAGAGGAACACGGTGCCCATAAGGGCGATGCCGGCAGCATTGTGCGGGCTGAACAGGAATTTGATGCCGTGCACCGGGTTCAGGGCCTCAAACACAGACCAGTCGTTAGAGAGATTCGTGACGCCCACGATGGCGAGGAAGCCGAACCAGACCAGCACCATCGAGCCGAATACTTTGCCGATGCTTTCGGTGCCGCGCGACTGCACGGAGAAGAGAATCACGATGATCACGACGGTGATCATCAGGGTCAGGCTTGGGTTTTCGTCGAACAACCCTTCCAATGGCGGCAGGGTCTGCAAGCCTTCGACTGCGGAACTGATGGAAACCGCCGGGGTAAGTACCGAATCCGCGAGGAATGCCGCGCCGCCGAGCATGGCGGGAATCGCGAGCCATGCGCCGTACTTGCGAATCAACGAGTACAGTGCGAAGATGCCGCCTTCGCCATTGTTGTCGATGCGCATGGCGATGAGCACATATTTGACGGTAGTGATCAGCGTAATCGACCAGAAGACCAGCGACAGCATGCCGAGCACGGCCTCTCGGTCTACGCCGCCAAGCCCTCCCTGACCGGCAAGGAAGGTCTGCGCGGTGTACAAGGGCGAGGTGCCGATGTCGCCGTACACCACGCCGAGCGCCACGATTGCCATGCCCCAGGTGACCTTGTCTGGGCTGGATTGCAGGCGGGCCCACCATCGACCGAGGCCGCCTTTCGACCATGCGCTGGCGATTTTCTCGGCTTCTTTGGTTTCAGCTTCCCTCTGCTTGGCGAGTGCCTCGCGCTCCTCCTTGGTGAGAGTGCGGCGGGACACCTTGGGAGCGTTGGTAAAGGTGTCGGCCCTCAGCAGTGCTTCTTCTTCCTGTCGGGCCTTGGCTTTGGCGGCACCAGACTGGGCTTTCTGGGCCTTTGAGGCTTTTTGGGCACGTGCGGTCCTTTGGTTCGACTCAGCCATACGTTCAGTCCTCCATTGAGGTGGAGATCATCCCCCTCGCTTATGTCAAACACATCATGATAGACCTCGTTCACAATTCTGACAAATTTTACAAGTCAACACATCGTCTCTACACGCGCCGCGACGGCCGCACACCCGGCCCTCACAGTCCGTATACGGCGCGGGCGGTATCGCGGGTGCCGCGCGCCACATCCGCGATGGGCAAGTCGAGCGTATCGGCCATGGCCCGCAAGGTGTAGGGAATCATGTACGGCGCGTTGGTGCGGCCACGATACGGCATGGGCGTCAGATACGGCGCGTCGGTTTCGACCATCGCATGGTCCAGCCCCACAATCCGTAGCGATTCGCGGATACCGTCATTGCCTTTGTAGCTCACGGTGCCGGAGAAGCTCAGATACCAGCCATGTTCGCGCGCGATCTCGGCCATCTCACGGTCGCCGGAATACGAGTGGAATACGGTGCGTTCGGGCGCGCCGTCGGCCAGCAGGGTTTCGATGACCTCGCGATGGGAGTCGCGGTCGTGAATCTGCATGGGCAGGCCCAGTTCCTTGGCCAGGGCAATATGCGCGCGGAAAGCCTCGCGCTGCAGTTCCTTGGCACCTTCGCCGGTGCGGAAGAGGTCCATGCCGGTCTCGCCGATAGCCACCACTTGCTCGGGGTATGTGGTGGCGAGGCGATGTACTTCGGCGAGCGCGTCCTCGAAAGACGTGTCATGGTAAGGCTTGTATTTGAGGGGCAGACCATCCGGCCCCGGCACACCGCGATGCCCGTGGAGCACGGACTCATTGGGGTGTATTGCGAGCGCCGCGTGCACATTACCCGGATGATCGAGGGCCATCTGGACGGCGGTCATCAGGTGCGGCAGCTCGCAACCGCAGTCGATAATACCCCCAATGCCGACAGATTGCGCCTGCGCCAGCAATTGGTCGACGTCGTACACCGGGACTTCGGGCTGTCCCTTCTCCTGCGCCTCATGGCTCATAGCGCGCGCGAAAGGGATTACGGAGGCCACGTGAGTGTGGTTGTCGATGGTCTGGGCATCGTCCGGCAATGCTTCAGGTGCCGGGGCCCAGCTACGGTCGCGATGGTGGTGCTTGCTCATGGTTTCTCAGTGTAGGCTGTTTCTCAGTGTAGGCTACCGCCAGCAACGCTCGTAAGGCAGTCCGGTAAGACGTTCGACTACACGACGGGTATCGTCGGTCACGCCCGCCTGAACTTGCCGTTTCTTGCCACGAGCGCAACATTCCCGGGAGAGTAGCGCAACCGGCAAGCGAGACGGTCGCCATCCTGCCGCCTTTTTCTGCATCATCAGCCCATTTTCTGCCTCATTTTGATAAAATATGATGCAGAAAAGTTCGTATGATGCAGAAAATGAGGCAGTATGAGATCATTTGACTACATCGAATCAGGTAAGACGTTGCTCACCCCGCACACCACGAGTTTGCTTGCCGCTATTCACGAGGCAAAAGGGCGTCAAAGCATACAGACAACGATCAGACCGGATATATTGGGGACGCTGGTTGCCGTCGCGCGCATCCAAAGCACAGATGCCTCAAACCGCATCGAAGGTATTTCTACCAGCGATAGCAGGCTCAACGATCTCGTCTCGGAGAAAGTCACACCGCGCAATCGCAATGAAGAAGAAATTGCCGGTTACCGTGACGCGCTATCGGTTATTCACGAAAGCCACGACTATATTCCGATTACCCCGAACGTCATTCTTCAACTGCACCGCGACCTCTTCCGACACACACCACTGACCTTTGCGGGGCATTTCAAGGACAGTGACAACGTCATCATCGAACGAGATGCACACGGGACCAGCACCGTGCGATTCGCCCCACCGTCCGCACTTGCCACACCGGAACTAATCGAACGCGCGTGTTCCGCCTACACGCAAGCAATCCGAGATGGACATACCGATCCATTGCTTGCCATCGCCATGTTCATTCTCGATTTCACCTGCATACATCCGTTCAATGACGGCAATGGCCGTATGAGTCGGCTACTCACGCTCCTGATGCTGTGCCGCAATGGCTATATGGTCGGCAAATACATCAGTATCGAACACCTTATCGAGCAAAGTAAAAGCACTTATTATGAGGCGCTGGCCGCAAGCACCCAAGGCTGGGACGACAACGCCAATGATTATGCGCCATTCACGAACTACCTGCTTGGCATCATACTGTCCGCGTGCAAGGAATTCGACGAACGCATCAATCTCACGGCAGGCGGCAGAGCGCAGGGAGCACCGCGAGTAGCCACCAAGGGAACGCGGATTGAAGCACTGCTTGATCAATCCCTAGTTCCACTCTCCAAGGCCGATATTCTCGCTCGCATGCCCGATACCAGCACCACCACCATTGAGCGCACGCTGAAATCACTGTTGGACTCCGGTACGATCATCAAAATCGGTGCCGGTCGCAGCACCCGCTATGTGAAACGCCGCTAAACGCATCCTTGTGCGCAACATCTCGTCACTCTTCCGGCGCCCCGCTGGCCACGCGAATCATCGCGTACTGCGACTCGTAGAGGCGGTAGTACGCGCCCTTGGCGGCGAGCAGCTGCGCGTGCGAGCCGTGCTCGACGATCTGGCCGTGATCGATGTAGAAGATCTCGTCCGCGTTCTCGATCGTCGACAGGCGGTGCGCGATGATGAAGCTCGTGCGCCCCTTGAGCAGATGCTGCAGGCCGGCCTGCAGCGCCTCCTCGGTGCGCGTGTCGATGTTGCTCGTCGCCTCGTCCAGGATCAGGATACGCGGGTCGGCGAGCAGCACGCGCGCGAAGGCGATGAGCTGGCGCTGGCCGGCCGACAGGGTCGATCCGCGCTCCTCCACCACCGTGTCGTACCCGTCGGGCAGTTCCATGATGAACTCGTGCGCGTGCACGGCCTTCGCCGCCGCCTCGATTTCCTCGTCGGTGGCGTCGAGCTTGCCGTAGCGGATGTTCTCGCGCACGTTGCCGGAGAAGATGAAGGTGTCCTGCAGCATCACGCCCATCTGCCGGCGCAGCGATGCGAGCGTCACGTCGCGCACGTCGTAGCCGTCGATCGTCACCGAGCCCTCGGACACGTCGTAGAAGCGCGACAGCAGGTTGATGATCGTCGTCTTGCCGGCGCCCGTCGGGCCGACCAGCGCGATTGTGCGCCCCGGTTCGACGTGGAAGTCCACGAGGTTGAGGATGTTGCGGCCGTCCTTCTCGTAGCGGAACACCACGTCGTTGAAGTCGACGCGCCCGCGGATCTGCGGCAGGTCCGCCGCGTCGGGCTTGTTGCGGATCTCCGGCGTGACGTCGAGCGTCTCGAAGATGCGCTCGAGGTACGCCGAGCAGGTGATGAGCTGGTTGTAGAAGTTGCCGATGTTGATCACCGGATTCCAGAAGTTGTTCGCGTAGCCGACGAACGCGATGAGCACGCCGGTGGTCACGTTCACGCCCCCGAAGCCCATCACGCCGACGAAGTAGATGAACGAGATGGTCATCACGGAGATGGTCTGCACGCCCGGCCACATGAGGAACTGGATGTGCACGGCGTGCATCCACGCGGAACGCACCTCGCCCTGCTGTTCCTGGAAGGTCCTGAACTGGGCCTGCTCCTGTGCGAAGGTCTGCGTGGTCTTCACGCCGGCGATCGACTCGTGGATGTAGGCGTTCAGGTTGCTCTGCTTGTTGGAGAGCTTCTGGAAGGCGCGCCGCTGGAAGATCTGCAGCACGCGCACCCAGATGATGAGCACCGGGAACAGGATCAGGCTCCACAGGGCCAGCTGCCAGTCGATCACGAACATCACGATCAGCGTGATCACGAAGGTGAACACGTCGGAGATCACGTTGATCAGACCGGAGCTCAGCGTGTCCGAAAGCGTGTTCACATAGTTGACCACGCGGATCAGGATCTTGCCGTGCGGGCGCGAATCGAAGTAGCTGAAGGGCAGCGTCTGGATATGCGTGAAGATATCGCGGCGCATGTCCTTGAGCATGAGCTGGCCGACGCGCGTGATCGCCACCGTGCGGTAGCGCAGCCCGAACTCGTACAGCACGATCAGCGCGGCGAGGATCACGGCGAGGATGCCGAGCTTGCCGAGGTCCTTGTTCGGGATCGCCTCGTCGATCATGATCTTGGTCAGGTACGGCACGGCGACGACGATGCAGCTCATCGAGATGACGACGACGAGAATGCGCGCCACCTGTGCCATATACGGTTTGAGATATTTGCCGACGCGCAGGATGTCCCGGAAGTTGATCTGCTCCTCGAGTTCCTCATCCTCGCGGTATGTATTGCGTTGTGCCATAAGTCCTCTTCTAAAAACCTTGTGCGACGCCGGACTGGAGTCCGAGCTGCTTGTGGTAGATGTCCCAGTAGCGGCCGTGTGCGGCCACGAGTTCGGCGTGGGTGCCGCGTTCGACGATACGTCCGTGCTCGAGCACCAGAATCAGGTCGGAATCCTTGACCGACGAGATGCGGTGGGCGATGGCGACGATGGTCTTGCCGCCGTCCATCTCCTTGAGGTGCTTCTGGATCTCCGCCTCGGTCTCCATATCGACGGCCGAGGTCGTATCGTCCATAATCAGGATCGACGGATTGTCCGCGAGCGCGCGGGCCAGCGACAGGCGCTGCTTCTGCCCGCCGGACAGGCCCACGCCGCGTTCGCCCACGACGGTGTCATAACCCTGTGGCATCGACCTGATGAAATTGTCCGCGCCGGCGATCTGGGCCATTTTCTGGATATATCGGTCGTCGCTATCACCGCTGGCACCAAAACCGATGTTGCCGCCGATGGTGTCGGAGAACAGGAAGGTATCCTGCGCCACGATGCACACCTGCGAGCGCAAGGTGGCCAGCGGCCAGTCGCGTGCGTCGATGCCGTCGATGAGCACATGGCCAACGGTCGGGTCGTAGAAGCGGGAGATGAGGCTGACGAGCGTGGACTTGCCCGCGCCGGTTTCGCCGAGGATGCCGAGCTTGGAGCCGGCGGGCACGGTGAAGTCGAGGTCCTTGAGGATCGGGGTCTCCGGGTCGTCCGGGAAGGCGAAGCTGACGTGGTCGAAGCGGATGTCGCCCTTGATGTGCAGCGGGCAGGACTTGCGTTCGGTGGACTGCTGGGCACCGGATGTTCCGGAAGCCACGGGCGCTCCGGTAGCCCCGGTAGCCTCATCATCGTGCTTGACTTGCTCGACGATCGTGACCGCCTGCTTGACGGCTTCGACCGCGTCGGGCTTCTCCACGATGCGCGGCTGTTCGGTGAGCAGCTTGCGGATTTTGATGCAGCTGGCGTTGAATCGCTGCCAGTCGTTGATCAGCCAGCCGGACTGGCGCACCGGGCCGTCGATCATCCACAGGAAGGAGTTGAAACTCACCAGATTGCCGAGGGTCATGTAGCCCTTGATGACCAGAAAGCCGCCGAGGCCGAGGGTGATGAGCTGCAGCGAGAAGCCGAGGCCGTCCAGCCACGGCATGTACTTGCGCGAGTTGTAGGCCAAGGCCATGTTGCACTGCATGTAATCGTCGTTGTGCTCGTCGAACTTTTCGGTCTCGTACGGTTCGCGCACGAATGCCTTGACCACACGGTTGCCCTCGATGTTCTCTTCGACCATGGAGTTGAGGGAGGCCAGCGAGTTGCGGATGGCGAAGAACAGCGGGTGGGCGTGCGTGGACAGGCCGCGCGTGAGCACAAAAATGAACGGCGTGACGCAGGCCAGGACGAGCGCGAGTCGCCAATCGATGGCGAACATCACGCACAGGGCGCCCACGAACATGACCACGCAGTCGGCAATCTGATAGCTCACCCAACTCAGGCAGTGGCGGATCGCGTCGGTGTCGGAGGTCAGGCGGCTCATGATGTCGCCGGTGCGTGTGTGGTTGAAATACGTGAAGTCGAGCTCGTGCAGCTTCTCGTATTCGTCGGAGACGAGGCGGTAGACCGAGTTCTGGCCGAAACGCTCCATCCACATCTGGTAGCCGTATCGCGCGCCCACGCGGATGATGGTCATGAGGATCATCAGTCCACACAGACGTGGCAGTTCGTCGGCATGTCCGCCGACGATGACGCGGTCCACGATGATACCGGACAGAATCGGAATGGTCAGGGCCATCGTGTTATTTGCGATGAACAGTAGAAGCGCGCCTACCACGCGGGGCAGGTCTGGTTTGCAGTATGGCAGCACCCATTTGAGATTGCTTGCGCTGGTATTGATTCCCGGATCGACGTACATGTGAGGAGATCACCGTTTCTTGGGGATTGTTTGCTTGTGGTATGGTGCGGCATGCTCCTGCGCCGCACGCGGCAATCGCTGCCGCCGCGATTCACGATCAGCCGTGCTTCGCACTGCGCCTGTCATTGGCCGCATGACCGAAGCTCTCCTTCATCGGTCGAAGCACGTTCGACTTTCGCAAACGCGTACTAGTCTAGGCGACCTGCGTCTAATCGCAACGGCCCGCAACTCTGCGTGTTCCCCGCATTAGCAACGATACGCGGCTCTCTAAGCGCAACATTCCCCGGAATGCGTCGCTGCACACCTCCGAACAGGTCCAATTCGCAACGCATTCCCGGGAAAGTGGCGCATGTCATATCACGCTCAAACAACCCAGCATAGTGAGTGGTTCATTCACGTTTTACGTATTGTGCGACGGAATCGGCATCTCCCGCAACACGTGAGATATGCAAAAGTGCCGCACGCTGAATGGTGATCAGCGTGCGGCACTACGCGAAACGCGTGAAATCCGCAGAACGCACGAAACTCACGAAACAGATAAAACGTACAAAACGCAAGCAAGGCGAAGACAACGAACAGACAGAGACAGTCCACCTACAGGTCAGAACGCCAGCGAACGCACGTAGGAGCCAACTTGCGGGCGGAACAGCTACCGGGGATTGTTCGTTTGCGATGTTCGCATTCATGGCAGGTTTCTCCATACGATTCGGGCGGTCGGTTCAGGAGGTTGGTTGGCGGAGGCAGGTTCGGTATCAGCGTCGGTCCAAGGCCACCCAGAGCACGCCGTGCGGCGGAATCGTGCCGGTGATGACGCGGTCGGCACCCACGCCTTCAAGACGCACGTCGGCGGACTCGCCCGGCGCGTCGGCATACAGATCGGATAGCGTCCAATCGTCATTACGGGCGTCAAGCCCCACAATGGATTGGAGCTGGATGTTGCGGCCGATCTCGTATGTGTCGCTGCCGGTCCAGAACAGCGCGGCGTAATGGCCGCCGTGATGCGCGGAACGTGTGCCATCAGCCCAATCGGCTGCGTCGGCGGACCAGACGATGAACTCGCCACGGTAGGTGCTCTCATCCCACCATTTGCCAAAAATCCGTTCGCGCACGGTCTCGCGGTTATTGGTGGAGCCGGCAAGCACCTCACGCAACGCGGGATTCTGCAGCAGCGCGATGGCGTCGCTGTTGCTGGTGGGCAGATCGCCGCCGACCATAAGCGGGCTACGCCCCATGCACCATAGGGCCAGCAGTGTCTTCTGCTCGTCCAGCGTAAGGCGGGATTGGCGGTCGTCGCCGCGTTCGGCGCGCAGGCCTATGTGCCCGAACGGCACCATGTCGGCGTCGGCCCAGTGGCCGGTGGTCTGGAACGGCGCCCAGCGGGCCAGGCGGGCGAACTGCTGGTAGATGTCTTCCCAACGGTCCCACAGATCGTCGGAAATACGCCACATTTGGGCGTTCTCGCGCAGGAAGTCGACGTAGCTCGTCGCCACCCAGCCGCCGGGCGAGAGAGACAGGTCAATCGAACGGCCGTATTTGGCTTCGGCTTTGGCGATGGCGCGATGATAGGCGGCGATTTCGTCGGAGTGGAACGGGGTCTGCATGTCGTCGACCTTGAGGAAGTCGAGGCCCCAGGAGGCGAACAGGTCGAGCTGCGCGTCATACCAGGCCTGCGCGCCCGGGTGGGATTGGTTCAGGCCGTAGTTGTCCGGATTCCACTTGCACACGTGGTCGAGGTCGGCCACGTCCTTGGCGGTGTAGTTGGTGCCGTATACGGGCAGGTTCTTGTCCACAGCGATACGCGGGATGCCGCGCATCATGTGCATGCCAAGCTTCAAGCCCAGTTCGTGGACGGCGGCGGCGAGCGGGCCGAATCCCTTGCCGCCGGCAGCACTCGGGAAACGCACCGGGTCAGGCAGCTGACGGCCGTATTCGTCGAGAATCAGCGGCGCGTTGTCGTTGTAACCATGTGCGCGGGCGGTCGGGTCGTACCAGTCGATGTCGATGACCAACGTATCCCAGCCGGCGTTTTTCAGGTGTTCAGCCATGAACCGCGCGTTGGCCAGCAGCTCGTCTTCGGTGAGAGTCGTGCCGTACGAATCCCAGCTGTTCCAGCCCATCGGCGGACGCCATGCCTGAGGAAGGCTCTGCGGAAGATCCGTCATCGTATCCTGCTTTCGTTGATATTCGTATAAGTTGCCATACGGCGGTACGCCAGCCGCAAACCAATCGGCATCGCGCACGTACGGATAGGTGAAGAGTGACGCCACTCCCCCGGAGAGTCCCATCCCAACGTACGACGAACTTCATGGCCTCTTGGCACACCGACGTATGTACCGTTACATATTCTTCCACCGGAACGATATCAAGCAAGCGCATGTTACGCTCGGCGCGTCATCGCCTAAGCGCAGCATTTTCAGCGATTCCGGCGCACAGCCACCATTTGCCAAAACACGATGTTGTGAATACCGTTACAACCATTGGAAGCATTACGGGCATTGTCCAATGCCCATCACAGGCGAAACATGAGGTGACGTTATGCCGAGCGGCAAACCAACATTGCGCGACGTAGCGAAGGCCGCCGGGTTCTCCCCCATGACCGCCTCGAATGCGCTGCACGGCAAGCCGGGTGTTAAGGATTCCACTCGCGCCAAAGTGCTGGCAGTGGCCGAAAAGCTCGATTACCGCATCAATCTGATGGCCAGCATGCTGAAGTCCGGCCGCAGCAACATCATCCACATCATCGTCAACGAATTCGATTCGCCGTTCTACTCCAAACTCGTCGAATCGCTCGTCACCGAAACCACCGCGCGCGGGCTGACGCCGTTCGTGGAGCAAACCCGGTACTCTCCGGATGCCGCCAAACACGCGCTGGCCAACAACCCGTTCTCCGGGCAGTTGTTCGACGGCGAGATTATCCACGCTTCGGGCCTGAATGCCGGTGTGCCGCTTTCCGCGATCAACCACGGCCGACCGCTGGTTCTGATTGACGCCTGCGAGGAAACGCCCACGTTCGATACAGTGAATTTCCCGAACGAAGACGGCGCGCGGGCGGCAGTGCAGCATCTCATCGAATGCGGATGCCACCGCATCGCCATTGTCGGCGACGGGTATTCGCCACGAACCGAACTGGCGCACGTGGAAAGTTCCAGCGGTTTGCGTCTACGCGGGGCCAGCGGCGCACTGCTTGACGCCGGGCTGCCGTATGACGAATCGACGAACTTCATTGGTTACGGTAGCGACAGCGGCATCGAAGCCGGTCATGCCATCGCCGAGGCGATGCTCGAGGCTCGTGCGCAATCGGCTGATGACACTGCTGAGTCCCGTTCCCCGGGCACCACGCGGGCAACGGGAAGCACCCCGGCCATCGATGGCATCTTCTGCATTAACGACTATGCCGCATTCGGAGTAATCCGAGGCCTTGCCGACTACGGCATCCGCGTGCCCGACGATGTGAGAGTCATCGGCTTCGACGGCGCCACGGCCGGCTCGTACACCACACCGACGCTGAGCACCGTCCAAGTGGATCTCGATCAGCTCGCCCAATTCGCGCTTGATATGATCACCCGCCGCGTGGAGCAGCGCGACCAGGGCGACGGCAGGTCCGACGAATCCGCTGGCATGCCGGCCACGCGCGCCACCATTGGATACACACTGGTTCCGCGCGAGTCCACTGTCGGTTCGGCAAACAGGTAACGCTGAAACGCCGAAATAGGGCGGCGATTCCCGACTGCCGCGCCCACTGCCCAAGTGCCGTGCAGCGTGACGTGCGAGGTTTCGGCATGCGTCAAACCGTTCCCAGCGCTCCCACGTGGTAGTGGCGCCCATGCGCACTTTTCCTAGGGTTAGGACCATGACCTTCCCTAATCACACGGTGTTGTAGAGGCGGGCGGGGAAAGCGTCGCGGTATTGGCCGGGGGTCAGGCCAGTGCGGCGCTTGAAGACGCGCATGAAGTACTTGGGATCGGCGTAGCCCACTTCTCGCGCAATATCCGCCACGCTGGAAGCGGTAGAACTCAGCAGTTCGCGCGCACGGTCGATGCGATATTCGATGATCTGCTCGGCCACACCCACGCCGAACACGCGCCGGTACATCGCGGTCAGATAGCTGGGTGAATAGTGGAAGCGCGCGGCCACTTTGGCCACGGTGATGTCGTCGAAGGCATTGGCCATAATCCACGAGCGGATGGCCAGCATCGGCGCCAGGCCGGACGAATCGCCAGCGGCACCGGCCGAATCGACATACATGGCCCATTCCTGTTGCTGCCGGACGCGGTCGGCACTGGTGATGGGCTTGCCGTCGCCCCGGTAGCCGGCAAGCGTACGATGGGCGGCAAAGTCCGCCTTCAGCCGCTCCTGCGCGCTGACCTCCAGCAGCAGGCCGGTGGCGAAGTAATCGCAGTAAGCGTTGGAATACGGGCCGAATCGCGCATAGATGTCGATGAGCTGCCCACACATCACCGCCAGCCGGTCGGGGTCGGGCAGGGTGCGTTCATCGGGCAGCAGCAGGCAATGGTCGTCCTGCGGCAGACCCGCGTCATCGGGGAGCATGCGCGCATCCGGCAATTTGAAATGCATCCAGTAGAAGTCCACGTCAGACGTGATGATGTCGGCGCCCGCATGCTCCACATTCGGCGGCAAGAGTGCGATTTGGCCGGCCTCGATATGCAGGGTCTGCTCCCCCACCCGCATCGGCAGGACGCCCCGACGCACGAACATCAGCTCGAAGGTGTCGATGGTGCGCCGCAGATGGCGCCAGCCCGGTCCGGACACAAACTGCCCGACCGAGTAAAAGTCCACCGGCCCTTCGAGCCGACATGTCGTGATGCCCATGGCTACCAGAGTAGCCGAGAGCAAATATCAGCCGCGCAGCCAGACGGTCATTTCGTTTTCGCCGCGGTTGGCCCAGGCGAAGTACGGGATGAGCGTGGCGGTGGCGGGCTCGCGCTTGACCGGCGCGTACACGGCGTAGAGCGGCGCGAACGCCGGAACCTCGGCCGCGCCCTCACCCGCGGCGGCCACAGCAGCCGGCAACGGCTCGCGCCAAGCCGGCACCTCAAGCTTCACCATGCGGCGGGTCACGTCTTCCACCTCGCCCTGGCCCTTGTCGTCGATGCCCTTGGCGCCGGCGTGGAAGTCGAACTCCTCGACCTTGGCCGCGCTCGGGTCGGCCAGCAGTGCCTCCACATCCGCGTGCAGCAGGTGCAGGTTGGCGCCGTTGTCTTTTTCCTCGGCGCAGAAGGTGATCGGGCCGCGCACGAACGCCACCTTGCCGGCGTCCTCGCGCACCAGCGGGTTGGCGGCCAGCATACGCACCGGCATCGGGAAGTCGAACGTCACGGTGTCGCCGTCGCGCCATTCGCCGGTCAGGTACAGGTAGCCGTCGCGGATTTCGCGGGTCACGCGGGAACTATCGGCCCCAGACTCAGACTCGCCCGTGGCCGTAATCGCGGCGGCAGCAGCGGACTCATCGCCCACCCAACCGGGCAGACGGAAGGCCAGCGTAAAGCGAGCAGGAGCCTGAGCCGAGGTGCCAGCAGCATCACCGCCCAAGCGCACGACCGCCTTGCCATCGCCTTGCCACGGCAGGTTCGCCGTAACATCCAGCTCCACAGCCGTACCATTCAACTCAGCTTTGGCCACGCCGCCCATATACAAGTGCGTGAACAGCGTACCGCCATCCTCGGCAACCGTGTAGGCATATTCCTGCACCGACTCAACGATGCGGGCGATGTTCGGCGGGCAGCATGCGCAGCCGAACCACTTCTGACGCACCGGCTTGACGTGGCGCAGGCGGCTGTCTTTATGGCAGGCATACGGATTGACTTCCAGCGGGTTCACGTAGAAGAAGCTCTTGCCGTCCAGCGCCATGCCGGCCAGCGTGGTGTTGTACAGCGCCGACTCCATAACGTCCGCGTACTCGGCCTTTGGCGCGAGCTCGAGCATGCGACGGGCGAAGAACGCCAGCGAAATCGCGGCGCAGGTCTCGGAGTAGGCGGAGTCGTTGGGCAGGTCGTAGTTGTAGGAGAATGCCTCGCCGTCCACCGTGCCGCCGATGCCGCCGGTAACGTACAGTTTCTTATCGACGATATTGCGCCAGAGCCGCTCGGCCGCATCGGCGAGGTCCTGGTCGTCGGTCAGTCGGGCCACGTCCGCCAGACCGGAGTAGAAGTAGCCGGCGCGCACGGCATGGCCTACGGCTTCGTCTTGTTCGGTGGCCGGCTTGTTCGCCTGGTGGTAGGCGTACCGGTTGGGGTCCGTGTTGGGTTTGTAGTTGGCGTCGGCGTCGCGCTTTGCGTTCTCGTCTGCCTGAATATCGAAGATGTACGGCTGCCGGCCGCGCTCGGTCACGAAATATTCGGCCAGATCAAGGTACCGCTGTTCGCCGGTGACCTCGTACAGCCTCACCAAAGCCATCTCGGCAATCTCGTGACCGGGGTAACCACGCAGCTGGCCCGGCTTGCGACCGAAGCGCTCGTCTACGTAATCGGCGAAACGGCAGGCGGCCTTGAGCAACTTGTCTTTGCCGGTGCCCTGGTAGTAGGCCACCGCACCTTCAACGAGGTGGCCGAGGCAGTACAGTTCGTGATGGTCACGCAGATTGGTGAACGCGCGATCCATGCCGTTCAGGATGTAGTAGGCGTCCAGATAGCCGTTGTCGAGCTGGGCGGCACACACGATGTCGACAGCTTGGTCGGCGGTCTGTTCCAGTGCGGGGTCCGGGTGATGGGCGAGGGAATAGCCGACTGCCTCCACCCACTTGGAGAAGTCGGTGTCTTGGAACACGAAGCCGTAGAACTTGTCTGGGTCGGGATTGGCCGGGTCTTCGGGGAGCGCCTCAAATCCGCGGAACGTGTACTTCGGCGGCACGAACGCGTTGCCCTGGGTATCCTTGCGCTTGTTTTGCGCGGCAGCGGCCTTGAAGTTGTGCATGCAGTAGCTGGGGGCCGCGCCGGGGACGTTATCGTTCAGGGCGTTCCACTGATAGGGAATCACAGCCGTGCGCACGAGTTCCTGCTCGGTGCGCCAGAATGAATCGGTGACGGTGACGTTTTTCAGGGCCAGCGGCTTGCTATGCAGCGAAGTCATGACGTACTCCTTTGGACTATGCGACATTCGTCAATAATATGTATCGGTACATATGATACGTGCGCCCGCGCGAGCAGCAAGGTGGACAAATCGTTGGCGGGGTGGAATCGCCGGCGCATATCCGCCCGTACGATTTCGCCCGGTGAATCGTCCGACGAATACACGGCGACTTATACTACCGACGGACCACAAACGTCGCCTACATGAATGGAAGATCAATCATCATGACAGCAAACGCCAGCGCACGGGCCATCAAACCCGAACTTCTGCGTACGTACACCGAAGACTTCAACAAGGACCGCGCCAACCTGATCGCGGCGGACGCGGCGGTCTCGGCCGGCGTGCTCAAGGCGGCCACCGACTATCGCGGCGTGCGTGCGCTGCCACGCGACTTCTCCATCGAACTCAAGCAGGGTTCGATCACCAATCAGGAGCGTTCCGGCCGTTGCTGGATGTTCGCCTCCCTGAACACGCTGCGTTACGAACTCATGCATCGCTGGAATCTTGAGGATTTCGAGTTCTCCGAGACCTACCTGTTCTTCTGGGACGCGATGGAGAAGTCGAACACTTATCTGGAGAACGTGCTGCGCACGCTCGACGAGGCGACCGATTCGCGTCTGTTCGAGGCCATCAATGAGTCGCCTGCAGACGATGGTGGCTGGTGGCAGATGTTCGCTGCACTGGTGAACAAGTACGGCCTAGTGCCCAAGAGCGCCTACCCGGAGTCTGAGAACTCCCGTAATTCCGACGATTTCAAGCAGTACCTCAACTCCAAGCTGCGCGAGTTCGCGGCCGAGCTGCGCCGCCGTTCGGTTGCGGGGGCGTCTGAGGACGAGCTGCGTGCGTTGAAGGACGAGTACATGGGCACCGTGTACCGCATCTGCGCCGTGGCGCTCGGCGAACCGCCGGAGAAGTTCGACTTCTTCGCGCGCCCCAAGGATGATGATGAGGATAAGAAGGGCGAGGCTCGCAAGTGCAAGGCCGAGGCCGACGCAGACGGCAAGGCCGAATCCTGCAAGTGCGGCGAATCCTGCAAGTGCGAGGGCAAATCCGACGCCAAGGCCTGCAAGTGCGATAAGGACAAGTCCGACAAGCCGAAAACCGGCAAGGACGAGCGCCCGCAGATTCGCGAGATCGGCATCACCCCGCTTGAGTTCTACAAGAAGTACGTGCCGGTGGACGTCAACGATTTCGTGACGCTGGCCAACGCCCCGCTCAAGAACCGCCCGTTCAACCAGCGCTACCGCATCCGCTTCAGCGCGAACGTGGCCGAGGCTGGCGATATGGAATTCGTCAACGTGCCGCTGGACGTGTTCAAGAAGGCCGCGCTTGACCAGCTCACCGCCGGCCACCCGATCTGGTTCGCCTGCGACTGCACGCAGTTCGCCCTGCGCAAGGACGGTTTCTTCGACCAGTCCGTGGTGCGCGTCGACCAGCTGTTCGGCACCGAATTCACCGGCGACAAGGCCCACGGCCTCGAATACGGCGACAGCCCGAGCAACCACGCTATGACCTTCACCGGCGTGAACCTCGGCGAGGACGGCAAGCCGAACCGCTGGAAGGTGGAGAACAGCTGGGGCAAGGACGCCGGCAAGGACGGCTACTACGTCATGTCCGACGCCTGGTTCGACCGCTACGTTACCGAGCTCATCATCCGCAAGGAATACCTCGACGACGCCACCCGCGCCCTGCTCACCACCGAACCAGTCGAGCTCGATCCCTGGCAGCCCCTCACCCGTCGCTGCCGCTGATATATTCCGTCTATTGGCCGCGGCTGAAGTGCTCCTATGTTTTGCCGACTCCTCACAGAGTGAGCAAAACATAGGAGCACTTTAGTTATCCACAGAGTTATCCACATCCTCAGCAAGCTAGAACCACATACCCCGTTTTTCATGGCGAACACGCGACCGCTACGCTACGGTGGCGTTATGAACAGCGGATTTCCCACCCCGCCACCCGGCGTATTCGACGATGAACCACCCGGCTGGACCAACAATGCCGCGGCACCGAGTGCTGCGTCCACGCACGCCGTCAAGCCCGAGCCATACTCACCACCGCGTATGGCAACCCCCACTGCGCCCGCTATGAGCGAAACCCTCACCCAACGTAAGCGGGAAATGCTTAAACGATGCACGGACGCCGCGCAACAGCTCGGAAAGCCGGTGCTCTTCGGCATGACCACATCGCTGATACTGCAATCCGTGCCGCTTCCCAAGGATTGCGATCTCAATGCCACCGAGCTCCATACCGTCTCCGACTCGCATCGCACCCGGATACGCGCCGTCGTTCCGCCAACAACACCGCACATCTGGAAACCGCTAAGCACCGCGCACAATGCACGTATCAACAAGCATGTGCACGCGCTGGATCTGGTACATACTTGGGCGCAGCTCGCCGCTCACATGTCATTGGAATCATTGGTCATACTTGGCGACGCAACCCTTACGGCAATAGCGCGCAAGCCGAGCCTATCGGGCGGCCGCACCGCCGACGAAATTTATCAGGACTTTGTGCGGCAGGTCAGCGAACTTCCGAAATTCAACGCGAAAGCCACATGCATGATCGCACTTGAATTTATTGCACCGCGCGTGGATTCTCCGATGGAATCAGAGACCCGTATCACAACCACGCAATACGGGCTTCCACGAGCCGTGACAAATTACACAGTGCCCGGCGCGACGTTCAGCAATGGTGCGCCGATAACACTCGATCTCGCTTGGCCCGAATTCCGCGTCGCCATCGAATATGACGGCGATCATCATCGCACAGACAAGGCCCAGTGGCGGCGAGACAACGACAAGCGCGAACTGTTACGGCATCATCATTGGATCGTCCTCATCGCCACCGCCGCGAATATGGCTGATGAACCGTCTCAAGCCGAACTCGCCTACCGAGCCGGGCGACAGCTGGCGTTGCGAGGCTCCATATTCGATTTCACCTTGACAGCGACGCCGCTCAATGAACTTGCCCGGCGGAAACGACGGAAATCCACCGGGGCGCACTGAGCTGACATCGATACGATTGCGCGCGCTTGCTGCAACGCATATGCCATTCATCGCACCCCATTTGGTCGCGTGGCCCCGACCGCATGGCACTGTTGTGTGTCACACGCCATGTTACGTCCGGCGAATCCGCACATCATCTGCGTTGCGTACTGCCATATTATGCGGTTCGCGATATACGTCACGGTGTCCGATGTCCTGGTAACGACGTCAATCGATTTATGTGTGTACCGGGCCAGATTTTGTTGTCCCGGTTCTCCATTTCGCCTCTTTTTGAGCAACCGGGACAGAAACACCCTCGAAAAATCGCCAATTCGGCCCTACCGCACAATATCCGCCATCACACATCGGCGGAATTCCGGGCTTCTGGATTTGCATACATTGAGCGCTCACGGGATGGTCTGTCCCGGTTCCCAAAAAGAGGCCAAAATCACGAACCGGGACAACGAAATCTGGCCCGGTTCGCACGTCAATCGGTTGCCGTCACCACCGGGACACCGACTGCGCATAGATAAGATGCTTCAATGCTTAACAGGCATGCGACCATACCGCGATAGCAACGTTTCGCTGGAAGTAGAGGAATCAAGCAGCACCCCCCAAACCGGAAGCATGGAGGAATCCTGCAATGCTCCGAATCACCGCGCCCCGTGCTTGGTGTGGCGGATCACGGCTTCGAGCGGCGTGGATGTAGCTGGACAGCAGCGTAACTTGCGTTGCATGATGCGGCCCAAAACGAAGAAACCCGGCGGAGGGGGCCGCCGGGTGAGAGAGAAGAGAGAAGAAGGGTTCAGTTATGGGGTTCGGAAGAACCTCGCCACCGGTATGAACTTCATTCCGTTGACATCTTCTATATAACCGTCTCTTTCTTGGGGATTCGATGTGCTTGTCTGAGAAAAGTCTTGGCAAACTGTGACGGGTTTGTAACGCCGCCCGACAACCGGCCTCGCATTGTCGGGGCTAGGCCGCACATACGGCAACGGGCCACCCCGCAACACTTCATGTGCGAGGTGGCCCGTCAGCTACGAGCTAGCAATGCCGAATCACTCGGCGGCGAGCTTGGCCTTCTCGGCGGCCAGACGTTCGGCTTCGGCGGCACGGCGAGCAGCCAACGCTTCATCGAAGCGAGCCAGCTCCTCTTCCACGGCCTCGGTCGGAATCTTGGCGAAGATCGGTGCGGGCTTAGGCACCATGGCGCCGACCTCGATTGCCTCGCTCTTCCACGGGTGCACGTTCACACCGAGCTCGTAATCGCCGGTGATGATCGGGTACGTGAAGCCGGGCTTGTCGAGATCCTCGACTTCCTTGAGCTCAGGCAGCGGCGAGAAGGTGCCGGTGCCGCCGAGCGCCTCCCACACCTTCTGTGCGGAGTGCGGCAGGAACGGCGCGAGCAGGTGGTTCGCGTCAGACACGGCCTGAGCGGCCACGTGCAGCACGGTGCCGAGACGAGCCTGGTCGTCCTTAATCTTCCACGGTTCGGTGGCGGAAATGTACTTGTTGATGTCGCCGACCACACGCATCGCCTCGGACAGGGCGTGCTTCTGGTGGTGGGTTTCGATGGAGGAGCCGACCACGTCGAACGCGGCGGAAGCCTCTTCCAGAAGGCCACGGTCTTCGTTGGTCATCGAATCCTCGTCCAGCGGCGGAATCTCGCCGAAGTTCTTGTTGATGAGGTTGGCCACGCGGTTCACCAGGTTGCCCCACGAGGAGGCGAGCTCCTCGTTGTTGTGGCGCACGAACTCGGCCCACGTGAAGTCGGAATCCGAGGATTCGGGGCCGGCCACGGAAATGTAGTAGCGCACGGCATCCACGGGGTAGCGGGCGAGGATGTCCTTGACGTAGATCACGATGCCGCGGGAGGAGCTGAACTTCTTGCCTTCCATGGTCATGAACTCGCTGGCCACCACCTGCTCAGGCAGGTTGAGCGGACCCATCGGGCCGGTTTCGCCGCCCTTGGAGCCCTTGCCGTTGTACGCCAGCATTTCGGACGGCCAGATCTGGGAGTGGAAGGTGATGTTGTCCTTTCCCATGAAGTAGTAGGCCGGGCAGCTCGGGTCGTTCCACCATTCGCGCCACTTCTCCGGGTCGCCCTGACGGCGGGCCCATTCGATGGAAGCCGACAGGTAGCCGATCACGGCGTCGAACCACACGTACAGCTTCTTGTTCGGGTTGTCAATCCAGTCCTTCACCGGCACCGGGATACCCCAGTCGATGTCACGGGTGATGGCGCGCGGCTTAACTTCCTTGAACAGGCCGAGCGAGAAGTTGATGACGTTGGTACGCCAGCCCTTGCGGGTCTCCAGCCACGCCTTGTTGGCTTCGGCGAGCGCCGGCAGGTCGAGGAAGTAGTGCTCGGTCTGCTCGAAGCGCGGGGTTTCGCCGTTAATCTTGGAGACGGGGTTGATGAGCTCGTCCGGGTCGAGCTCGTTGCCGCAGGCGTCGCACTGGTCGCCACGCGCACCTTCGGCATGGCAAATCGGGCACTCGCCCTCGATGTAGCGGTCGGGCAGAGTGCGGCCGGTGGACGGGCTAATCGCCACCTGCTGAGTGCCCTTGTAGATGTAGCCGTTCTCCAAGCACTGCTTGAACATCTCCTGCACCACGTGCTCGTGGTTACCGGTGGTGGTGCGGGTGAACAGGTCGTAGCTCAGGCCGAGGTCGCACAGATCCTTGGCGATCACGCGGTTGTAACGGTTGGCCAGTTCCTGGGCAGTGAGACCTTCCTTCTCCGCCTCGACGAGAATCGGGGTGCCGTGCTCGTCGGTGCCGGACACCATGAGCACATCATTGCCCTTCATGCGCTCGTAGCGCGCGTAGACGTCGGAGGGCACACCAAATCCCGCGACGTGGCCGATATGACGGGGGCCGTTTGCATACGGCCAAGCAACATTCACCAAAACATGACTCATAAGGCTTGATTATCCGGCGCGGCGGGGACACGCCCGGATAGCTGCCGCGCCGCCATCCTCATCCCACTCACCTATCCACCCGCAACTTCCCCACATACTTATCCGTACACCTCTTGCGCGCTTATCCACATACGCATTCGCACACGTATCCGCGCACCCATCCGTACGCACGCCCACGCACATCCGCACACACTTCCGCCTGCCAATATCCACCGAGTTATCCACATCATTTGCACACCTAGTAAAGTTATGCACTTATCCACCGTTTTCGCCTATCCGGTGGCGCGCAAGCCGCATTTCTGCATATTGTTCGGTCATGGATATCACAGCAGGTCCGATGACGGACATCACAACAGTCGCCTCGCCGGCAACCGCGCAACCTGCGGTGCCGCCGATACTGTTTACCAAGGATCTGCCGGGACCGCTCAGCCTTAACCGTCTGGCCGCCTTCGGCACGTTACATAAGCTCGACGATTCCGCCGGCTACTGGATCGAGCATTCGGGCACACTGTATGGTCGCGCGAAAATCGTCGCGGAGGTCGCCCCGTTTGGCACTGTGGTGTGTTCGATGACCGCCGCTTGGGTATGGCTGGGAGGCCCCGACTTTCCGAGTACCATAGACGTGATTTCCACATCGCACTTCCGCTCGGCATCCGTCAGCCGCCGTATCCGCGTATTCAAAAGATTGACGTTGCCGGAGCAAATCATCAAGCTCGGCGGGCTGCCTGTCACCACGCCAGCCCGTACGGCTTGCGACCTGGTGATGAGTCCTGAAGACATCCCCGATCCTTCCACCGTCAACGCACTGGTGTGCCAGCTGATGTCCGCGTACCAGTTTCGGCCAAACGACTGTCTGCAAATCGTCAAGGAGCATCGGCATCACAAGTACGCCGGACGCGCACGCATGTTTTTTGAATCGGTGCAGCAGGAGATGGACGAACCGGCTTTGGAGCAATGCGCATGACGAGGGGGTTCATTGTCAGAGGCCATCGCAGAGGCCGCCATGCCGCTCACCGTTTACGGCATTTGCGGCAGGCGCAACGGTTGCCTCGCCACGCGGCGGCGGCACACTCATCCGAATCCGCATCGCGCGCAATCTCGGATATGACCGCGCCGCCTGAACCGCCCATCAGACTTACGCCCGCGGTGGCATGTTCGCCCGATACGGATGTTGCCGTGCTCTGGCACATCGCATATCACGTGCCCGAACTGCGTAAATGGCTGGTTGCCAATCCCAAAGCCGACGCGCCTTTGCTGGAATTGGTCTCGCAGCGTGGTGGGCCCGGGGTCCGGCAGGCGTTGGAAATATTGTTCGAGTCGATGGAAGCGTAACGGGGAGATAATCGCCGGCTGCTGCGCTATCCCTTGATTTTCAGCACAGCCGCATACACCTGCTTGCGATTGGCCAACGATCCGTCAGCCAGTGGATGCTCCTGCACCACTTGCGCGATGGCGTCCTTGATACGCAGGCCGTCCTCCAAAGCACGGTCGATGGAGAGCACGGCCATGTCATCCACGCTCAACGTGCTGGGCGCGGCCGCTTCGGCCTCCTCGTTGGACGCGCCGCCGATGACCAGCACCATCTCGCCACGGGGCGGATCATCAATCACACTTTGGCGAATCTCGTCAATCGGGCCGCGACGAATCTGCTCATAATCCTTGGTGAGTTCGCGGCACAGGGCCATCGGGCGATTCGGGCCGAACGCGTACAGCAGATCGTCCATCGAATCGGCAATGCGATGAGGCGTCTCGTAGAACACGATGGTGCGGCGTTCGGGCAACAGCGTGCGCAGATACTGCACGCGCTCGGAATGCTTTCGCGGTAGGAAGCCTTCGTAGCAGAAGCGGTCGGTGGGCAGGCCGGAGAGGGCGAGCGCGTCGAGCACAGCGGAGGGGCCGGGCGCGCAGGTGACGGGCAGACCGCGTTCGATGGCACGGCGCACGATGGCCAAGCCGGGGTCGTTGATGGTGGGCATGCCGGCATCGGACACGACGAGCACGGTGGCGCCGGTTTCGACCTGGTCGAGCAGGCCGTCGGCCTTGTCGCGCTCGTTGTGGTCGTGATAGGCGATGACGCGACCGTTCACATAGACGCCGAGGCGACGGGCGAGATCGTAGAGGCGGCGCGTGTCTTCGGCGGCCACGATATCGGCCCGTTCCAAGAGGGCCACCAGACGGGCTGAAGCGTCGCCGACATTGCCGATCGGGGTGGCGGCGAGCACCACGGTGCCGGCGGGGATGGTCACGGCCGATTCGCGGGATTGGGCGACGGCGGATTCGCCGGCATGAACTTCATCATTGCGTTCAGGCACTTGCGTCACGCTACCGTCAGCGTCATACTGCTCATTCAACTCATCTGCGCTTGTCATACTCCCAGTATTGCCCATGCCGCAGAGCAATCCACGACAATCCATGGCGAAATCGAGGCATTCTCCCTTTGCAGGGGCTGATTTCACATGTTCCGGAGGTCTACTTCCGTTTCAAGGGGCTCCTCATCCGGTGAAGCACCAGTACAAACGGCTTTGACGCAACGCTATTCCGCCATTTTGGCGGCGTATCTACTTGACCATCAGCCCCTCGAAACGCAAGTAGACCTCCGGCAAACCCCAAATCAGCCCCTTGAAACGCGAGATGGCAGAATTTCAACGAAAACAAAATGAAAAGACCCTCTGCGGTGGAATGAATGCAGAGGGTCTCGTGGAGCTGACGGTAGTCGAAACCGCGACCTCTTCGATGCGAACGAAGCGCTCTACCAACTGAGCTACAGCCCCTTGGATGTTGCCTTGCTTCGCAGGACAACTCAATACACATTAATACGACCCATGTCCAAATGCAAGCCGGCGTGTGTGAAAATTGGGTGCCGGTTATGGGCTGATATGCGTCACTGGGTGAGCCCTCACCCAGTGACGCAACGGAACGTAATCAGGCAGGCCGGGCGGCCAACAGGAGTGGCCGGTCGCGTTACTTGTTCTGCGTGCCGGCCGCCACACTCGATGAGTTCGCCGCGGTACCGGGCTTCTTGCCGAATTTCGCCTTGAGCAGTCCGATGATGGTCGGCAGCAGCGACACCAGCAGAATCAGCACGATGACCAATTCGAAATGCTTCTGCACGACGGGGATGTTGCCGAAGAAGAATCCCAGCAGTGTGAACAGCGTGGACCAGCACAGGCCGCCCAGCACCGAGAACGGGGTGAACCGGCTCCAGCGCATGCCGGAAATACCGGAGATGAACGGCATGAACGTGCGGATGAATGGGAAGAAACGCCCGAGGAACACCGCCAGTGGCCCCCATTTCTCGATCATCTTCTCGGTTTTCGCCAGCCGTTCCGGCGTCATGGCCTTCACCTTGCCTGACGCGATGATTCGGCGTCCGAAGAAGTGTCCGATGAAGTAGTTGCTCTGATCGCCCAGGATCGGCGCAATCCACACTACGGGCAGCAGTGCCATCAACGGCAGCCCGCTGTCGCCCTGCGCGGCGAAGAAGCCGGCTGCGAACAGCAGCGAGTCGCCGGGGAGGAACGGGAAGAACACCACGCCCGTCTCAATGAATACGATGAGGAAGATGAAGCCGAGCGCAGGCGCGGTGCCCATGGCAATCCAGCTGGCGATTGCGCCGCGAGGGTCCTTCAGCAAATTGACGATGAAATGAACGAAACCCATGAAAATTCCCGTCACTATCAATGGTGTAGTTCCATTAAGAAAACTCTAAGAACCATACCAGCGGGGGTGTAGCAGGGGAGATGCGGCATGTAGCGGTGCGGATAGGCGGTTTTGCGTTCTTAAGTGCGCGCTGAAACGACGACCGTGCGCACTTGGGTACGCAAACAGGGTCATTTGCGTTCCTATGTTCGCGCACTTGTCGTTTCGGCGCGCACTTAGGTACGCAATGGGTTGTCGTCAGGTACTTGGCGTGCGGGATACTGGGAACCATGGATACTGTGCAAGATGATTCGCAAGTCGTGCCGGAGGGCGCCTCGCCGGACGCCACTGTACCGGACGCCACTGTACCGGACGCCACCGAGCCGAAGGCCGCCCCGCGGACGGTCATGGTGCCGAGTGGCACTGTTGTGCTCGCCGCCACGCCGATCGGCAATGTGGGCGACGCCTCCGACCGATTGAAGGCGCTGCTGGCGGACGCCGACATCGTCGCGGCCGAGGACACGCGGCGACTGTATGACCTCGCGAACCGACTCGGCGTGCACGTGAACGGCATGGTCATCGCCTATCACGACCACAACGAGCGAGCCAAGGCCGACGGGCTGCTCGACCGTGTGGAGACCGGCGCCACCGTGCTGGTGGTATCCGACGCGGGCATGCCGACCATCAACGATCCCGGACTGGCGATCGTGCGCCGGGCCATCGAGCGTGGGCTGCCGGTCACGTGCGCGCCCGGGCCGAGCGCCGTGCTCGACGCGCTCGCGCTCTCCGGTCTGCCGACCGACCGGTTCTGTTATGAGGGGTTCCTGCCGCGCAAGCACTCCGAACGCGTGCAGCATCTGCGCATGCTGCAGTCCGAGCGCCGCACGATCGTGTTCTACGAGACGCCCCATCGCATCGCGGATTCGATGGATGACCTGCTCGATGCGTTCGGCCCGAACCGCGCGATGGCGTTGTGCCGCGAGCTGACGAAGGATTATGAGGAGATTCGTCGCGGCATGGTCGGCACGATACGCCAAAGCGTCGTTGACAATCCGCCGCGCGGCGAGATGGTGCTGGTGATTGGCGGCGCGTCGGATGAGGAGGCGGAGGCGGCCGCGCCGGCGACGTTGAGCATCGACGATCTGGCCGTGCTGGCCATCGACCGTGCCTTGGAGGATGGCGTGCGCATCAAAGACGCGATCGCGCAGGTGGTCGCCGAACATCCGCTGCCGGATGGCTCGTTGCCGAACCGCAAGCAGGTGTATACGGCCGTTCTGGCAATGAAATCCTGACTTATGCCGCCGGCAGACCGTCGAGCAGGATGGTCAGGGCGCGGTTGACGCCGGGGCCGCCCGCCTGCGCGACGTATTCCAGAAGTGCGGCGTCCGCGCTGGGATTGGCGACCAGCCAGCGCCGCAGTTCCGGCTCATGCTCGGTGATGAACCAGAGCACTTCCGGCGCGGTCGCGGGATCGCACGCCAGCAGCGGGGAGAGTCTGAGCGGCGGAGGGGGAGGAGCCGCCCGCGTTGACCGCCGTGACGCCGTCGCCTGTTCACGCCGTTGCAGAGCATGCATCCGTCTGCCGGGAATGCTCTTACGTTTGGCTCGTCTGGCTTGACTGTGCCGAAGCCGTCGCCTGGCCGTCCCCGCGCGGGGGCGCTCGCACAGCGTCTCCGCGGGATTCTGCAGTCGCTGCAATGTCTTCTCCTGTGATGGCATTCGCATGTGGCTCTCCTTTCGTCGTGTCGATGTGTCGTGGCGGTGAGCCGTGTCGATGGTTGAGTCGGACGGGAGGCCGATGCGGCCCCGCGACAGCTTGCAATCAGAAGAAATGCTTCATCGATGTGAACAGTTCCCTGGCCGGTTGGGTGTTCGGCCAGAAATGGTTGTCATCGAGCGTCTGCATGCACTGCGCAAGACTGACCTGATACTCCTCGAACAAGGCGCACAGCACGTCGCACGCGTCGTGCTCGTTCAGCTCTCCCGGCGTCAGCAGCGCGATGTCGCAGGCTGTGCGCATCGGCGTGGTGATGCGCAGGTTCCCGACCTGTATGACGTGCTCGGGAGCCGTCTTGCGGTTGAAGACGCGAATCTTCCGCCCGTGCGAATCCGCCCGGTAATGGGAGCTGGATATGACATCGACCGTGCGCGGGAACGTGCCGCCGAGCCATACCCACGCGGCGGTGAGCGCGCATGCGATCGTCCCGAACGGGATGAGTTTCAGCGCGATCATCGCGCGGCCGTACAGGGTGTCGGCGTGCTCGGCGCTGTATGCGTTGGTTTGGTCGAGCGAGTGCAGGGTGCCGAAATGCGTCAGCCGAGCCATACTGAGCGGACCGGGAAGGTCCTTGTGGGTGAGCAGTGGCGTGGTGTCGATACGCGGCATGGTGCCGCGCGCGATGAGGTCGGAAACGATTGCGACGGCGTTGTCGCTGCGGCTGATTGTGCCGTCTGACTCCGTGCCGGGCCGCGTTGCGCCGGGCTGAGTCTTGCTTGGCGCCGCCGCAGTGGGTCGCGTTGCGCTGGGCGGCCCTGTGTCGGGCTGTGTCGCGTTGGGCTGCGGCTTGCCGACTTTTGCCGCTTCAGCGACATCCGTCTGGTCGGGCGCCGGCGCGACTCCATATCTGATATCCGAAGGCAGTATTCTGTTCATACGCCGACCATAACCATACGATGCGGCGGTCCGCCACCGACCCGGCGAAATCTGTGGATATGTGCATAACTCACATTCCGCGACGCCGCATTGTGGATAATGCTGTGGATACGCCGCGGTGTCCCCGCTGAGCCGGATAATCGGGATTTATGAGTCATGTTTTGGTAAATGTCGCTTGGCCGTACGCGAACGGCCCCCGTCACATCGGGCATGTCGCCGGTTTCGGCGTGCCCTCGGACGTCTACGCCCGATATGAGCGTATGAAGGGCAACGACGTGCTGATGGTGTCCGGCACCGACGAGCACGGCACCCCGATTCTCGTCGAGGCGGAGAAGGAGGGACTGACCGCCCAGGAGCTCGCGAACCGCTACAACCGCGTGATCGCCAAGGACCTGTGCGACCTCGGCCTGAGCTACGACCTGTTCACCCGCACCACCACCGGCAACCATGAGCATGTGGTGCAGGAGCTGTTCAAGCAGTGCCTGCAGAACGGATACATCTATAAGGGCACGCAGAAGGTCGCGATCTCGCCGTCCACCGGACGCACGCTGCCGGACCGCTACATCGAGGGCGAATGCCCGATCTGCCACGCCGACGGCGCCCGCGGCGACCAGTGCGACGCCTGCGGCAACGAGCTCGACCCCGACGAGCTGATCAACCCCGTCTCCAAGATCAACGGCGAAACCCCGCGCTTCGAGGAGACCGAACACTTCTTCCTCGACCTGCCGGCGCTCGCCGAGGCGAACCTCGCGTGGCTCAAGACCCGCAAGGGCTGGCGCACCAACGTCATCAACTTCTCCATCGGCCTGTTCAAGGAAGTCAAGCCCCGCGCCATCACGCGCGACATCGACTGGGGCATCCCCGTACCGGTGGCGGGATGGATCGACAATCCGAACAAGAAGTTGTACGTGTGGTTCGACGCGGTGATCGGCTACCTGTCGGCCTCCATCGAATGGGCCCGCCGCCAAGGCGACCCGGAGAAGTGGCGCGAGTGGTGGAACGACCCGAGCTGCCCGGCCTACTACTTCATGGGCAAGGACAACATCACCTTCCACTCCCAGATCTGGCCCTCCGAGATGCTTGCCTACAACGGCAAGGGTTCCAAGGGCGGAGAGACCGGTGAACTCGGCCCGCTGAACCTGCCCGAGCAGGTGGTGGCCAGCGAGTTCATGACGATGGAGGGCAAGAAGTTCAGCTCGTCGCGCGGCATCGTCATCTACGTCAAGGACATCCTCGCTCGCTACCCCGTGGACGCCGTGCGCTACTACATCTCGATCGCAGGCCCGGAGACCTCCGACGCCGACTTCACGTGGGCCGAGTTCGTGCGCCACAACAACGAGGAGCTGGCCGCGAGCTGGGGCAATCTGGTCAATCGCGTCGCCAACCTGATCAACAAGAACTTCGGCGAGATCCCGGCGCTCGACGAGGACTCGATGACCAACGAGGACCGTGCGCTGCTCAAGGAGACCTCGGACGCGTTCGACGAGATCGGCGCGCTGATCGAGAAGCATCACCAGAAGAACGCGCTGGTCGCCGCGATGCGCGTGGTCGGCGACATCAACAAGTACATCTCCGCCGAGGAGCCGTGGAAGATCAAGGACGACGAGGCTCGTCTGGGCACGGTGCTGCATGTGGCAGCGCAGGCGGTGTACGACGCGAACCACCTTCTGGCGCCGTTCCTGCCGCACGCGTCGCAGAAGGTCTACGAGGCGCTGGGCGGCTCAGGCGTATTCTCGCCGCTGCCGCGCCTTGAAGAGGTCGAAGACCTCGACAAGCCGGGCTTCACGTACCCGATCATCACCGGCGACTACAAGCTCGGTGAGACCGTGCACCCGTGGGAGAGCGAGCGTCTGGTGGCCGGCACTCCGGTGCCGAAGCCGCATCCGATTTTCGCGAAAATTCCGCCTGAGGCTGTGGCCGAGGAGCTCACCCGCTTCGACACCGAGCTCGCCGCCCGCAAGAAGGCCGAGGCTGAGCGGTTCGCCGCGGCTCAAGCCGAACTCAAGCAGTGAAATCTAGGCGCTGACAAGGGCCGTTGACTGTTGAGGCTTTGTTGTAATCCCCCTGACATATGAATGTCAGGGGGATTTTTCGTCCGATGCGTGAGCAACGGTAGAAAATAGGAAATATTTTTCGTATATTATGCTCAACTGACGGCCATACAAGGAAGTGACGCCGTGATATGGCGGCTATCGCATGTGTTGCGATGACCGGCATCATGCAAGTACCGGCTGCGTCGGCCGCCACCGGTACCGGTTTCATGGCCGGCGAGCAAGTCGACTTGACCGATGTGGCACCCTCTGGTGCCAAACAGTCGTTCGCGCCCGCCGCGGAATCCTTCAGCATGGCCGTTAGCGAGCAACGTGACTCCGCCATGCGCATGAGGGTCATGGACGGGGTGCTCAAGGCGCTGCGCATGCGCATCAACGGTGTCATGGAAGCTGGCGCGGCCATACCCCTCGCTGAGAGACGTCGGCAATTCCCCTTCACGTCGATGACTACCGGGACGCTGCTGCTGACCCGTGACGAGCTCATGGACGTGCAGCAGCGTATCAATGGCCTGCTGGACGAATACCTGCGGCTGAGCGAGCAGCGGCGCGGCAGCGATTATGAGTATCAGGTGTCGTACGCGTGGTCGCTGCTGCCATCGAACCCGGCTGCGGTAGTTGGGGAGGATGTGGATGCGGGTGGGTCCGCAGAGGATGATTGCGACGACCGGTGACCACCCCCAGTCGCTACGCGACAGCCCCCGCCAGCGGGGGCAAAACGGTACAGTCGCTACGCGACAGCCATTCGGGCCCTGCAATTGGGGACGGCCTTCGGCCGCAGCCCACTTGCTCGCCTGTCGGATCGCCTTCGTCTACAAACAGCTCTGCCGTTTGCTCAGCCCGCCGCAAAGTGACGGAGGGTTGTTACCGGTGAAGAACGGCCATGTTCCTTGCCTATTGGCCGGTTTTCCGTACATTGTGTCGGGATGTGACTACATGCTCACAAGTCGGGCACACATCTCACAGATAATTCCGAGGAACATGCATCATTCCTCCAAGCATGATGCGGTTATATAGAACATGTCAGCGGTTGTTACAACGTTGGCGAGGTTGTTGAAACCCCATAATTGAACCCCTTCTTCTCTCTCTTCTCTCACCCGGCGGCTTCCCCGCCGGGTTCTTCTTTTCCGGTGTGTGGTTGCGCCTATCGGATAGGAGCGTGAGGGCCTTTCATCCAACCCCTGATGCGACACGCCCGGATTGCGTAGCACAATCGTCTATCTGCGTTCACAGGGTCGCGGCATTCCGCCATTCTCCGGAATGCCGTGCTTCAATTGTGCGAAGCAATCCGGGCGTGTCGCATCAGGGGTTGGATGTCGGACTGCCGCGCACGGCGGATTATGAAGGGATTTCGATCGTGCGGGCGGCACGATCACATCAGTTGCATGATGTTCCTTTCATTGTTCGGGTCGGAGCCGGGTCGGCACCCGGCCTACCGTACGGTGAAGCCTTCCTCTTCCCCATATTTCTTGAGCGATTCGCCCCACTGCTGCAGGGCCTCGTGCAAGGTGAGTTTGCCGTGGTATGACTGGCCGATGGAATCCACGGCGATCGAGTTCGCGTACGCCGTGTACGACAGATACGTGAAGTCGGTGCGCACGTCCTTGGACGCCTGGGCGATGACGGCGTGGGGCTTCTGCCCTCCGAAGAAATCATCGGTCTGGGCCGCGGGTCGCCGAGCGTCGATTTCAGCGGAGGAATGCCCTCCTGCGCAAGATTCACCTTCACACCGTCGCCGTGCGCGAACGTGTAGGCGGCCTTGGCCTCGCGGTCGTCTGTGCCGGTCGGCAGTGCGAGCGCACCGCCTCCGTTCTCCCCGTTCGGGGCCTCCCCGGCAGCATCATCGCGCTGGTGGTCAAGGACACTGCCGACGGCGTCTCGTCGCAGATCCTCAAAGGGGCGCAGGTCACGGCCATGGAATCGGACAGCGCGGTGAGCGTCATCGAAACGGGGTCGTCCGGGCAGCGCACACAGCAGATGCTCGACCATCTCGCCGACAAGGTGAACGGCGTCATCCTGCCCACCGACGCGCCCGGCATCAGTTTCATCCGCGACTATGCGAAGCGCGTGCCGCTGGTCGTGCTGAACCGTTCTCTCGAAGGCGTGGCCAGCGTTGTGCCCGATCCGCGCATCGGCACCGTGCGCGCTGAGCCTGCTGAAACACTACCATCACACCGCGGTCACGTACGTCGCCGGCCCGGCCGCGTCATGGGCCAATCAGTCGAGGTGGGCCGCGGTGCATGACATCGGGAACCGCATGGGATTCAAGGTCAATCAGATAGGCCCGGTGCACCCCACAGTCGAGGGCGGCTATCAGGCCGCGCTCGCATTGGAGGGCGGGGACACCACCGCCATCATCACCTACAACGATCTGATCGCGGTGGGCATCGTGCTGCGGTTCACCGCCGACGGCGTGAACGTGCCCGGTGATGTGTCGGTGATCGGATTCGACAACACGCTGATCGCCCCGGTGGTCATGCCGCCGATCACCTCGATCCGCATTCCGCGCGCCCAGCTGGGGCAGGTGGCCGTACGCCGTCTGCTGCTGATGATGATATCGCCGATGATCCTGCTGAGGGTGTTCCTGTGGATTCCGGGGATGCCGTTCGGCATATACGTGTTCGCCTGCTGGCGGTGTACCTGGGAGATGACGCCTGAGACTGCCGGATTCGGCGCGCACGCGCGGGGCGAGAAGCGTGACGGGCACGTCGGCATGGCGGGCTGGCTGCGGCGTGCACGGCTGGTGTTGCGCGAGTATGCGAGCACGCTGCGCGTCAAGGAGTTCCGCAAGCATCTGGCCATCTACCTTCTGGTGCAGGTGACGATGGACGTGTTCGGCCAGACGTTCGTGTTCTTCGTGGTGTACGACTGGAACCATACGGCGGCGTTCGCGTCGCTGATGCCGGGATGCGCCGCCGTCTCGCTGCCGCTGATGCCGGTGTTCGGCTGGGCGATGACCAAGATAGGCCCGAAACGACTGTACGCGATCAATTTCATCGGCTGGCTTGGTACGGCCTGGCTGTTCGCGGCGTGGATGCTGGTCGGCACGCTGCCGGAACCGTGGTGGACGGTGTTCCCGTACATCGCGGACATCGACCAGATCGTGACTCGCCGGTACCGTTCCGCCACGTTCTCCGGCATTCAGGCATCGTTCCGTCAGCTGGGCTCGGGAATAGCGACGATTGCCGCCGGCCTGGTGCTGGGCGCGGTCGGCTTCGACGCGACGCGCGCATGGCAGACGACGGTGGCGGGCATTGGATTGGGAGCCGTGCTGCTGGGCTGGTTTACCGTCTTGCCGTCGCGATGGTCATCTGCTGGATTGTGTCCGCCCATCTCGCCATCAACAAGCGTGCGGACGGCATCGTATTGACAGAGATCACCCGCCTGCGCAACGGCGGCGACAAGGCCGACGTCACGCCCGAAACCCGTCATGTGGTGGAACGACTGACCGGTCTGCCCTACGAGAACTGCTGGCGGTAGCCGGCGAGGCGAGACCCATGAACGGCCGCGCAGCAATGCCGTGCCGCTCGCTACACTGGTGAGACATGAGCAAGCATCATCATCGTGACCGCAGCTGGGCGCCCGCGCCGTCGCCGCTGCCCGACGACGCGCACGTCATCGACAACCATACGCATGTGGCATCCGTCATTCCGTTTGCGCGGGCCATGAGCCACGAAGCCGTCGAAAAAGGACAGCCGGAAGTACCGGTGTACGACGTGGAGCAGCTGCTCGCCCAAGCCGCGGCAGTCGGCGTCACCGGCATCATCGACTGCGGGTGCGAGCTGCCGAACCTCATGACCGCCATCCAGATGGCCGTCGACCATCCCGACTCCGTTCATGCCGCCATCGCAATCCACCCCAATGAAGCCGTGCTCCACGGTCACCGCGGCGTCCCCGGGCCGGACGGTCTGTCGCTGAAATACAAGCCCCACCATGACGTGAGCTTCGACGACGCGCTCGCCGAAGTGCATCGCCTGGCCCTCGCATACCCGCATCAGGTGGTCGCCATCGGCGAGACCGGCATGGACCTGTTTCGCACCGGGGAAGGCGCGAAGGAACTGCAGCGAGACGCCTTCCGCGAGCATATCGCGCTCGCCAAGGAGCTGAACCTGCCCATGCAGATCCACGACCGCGACTCGCACCGGGAGGTCATCGAGACGCTGCTCGCAGACGGCAGCCCAGAGCGAACCGTGTTCCACAGCTACTCCGGCGACGCCGAAATGGGCGAGATCGCGCGCGACAACGGCTGGTATCTGAGCTTCTCCGGCACGGTCAGCTACAAGGGCAACGACGGTATCCGCGAATCAGCCCGGCTGGTCGGACTGGACCACATCATGGTCGAGACGGACGCGCCGTATCTTACGCCGATGCCATACCGCGGGCGCACCAACGCGCCGTACATGATCCCGTACACGCTGACGGCGCTCGCCGACGTGTTCGACCTGCCCGTCGCCGAAGTCGCGCGTGCGACGCGGCGCACGACACGCACGGTATACGGGGTGTGACGAGGGGCGGCAAGGGCGGCCGGCGTCCTCCCCAAGTTGGAAAAAACCGAAAAGGGGCATATACTGACCGCTTGAATTTGAATACCAAGGTTTCCGTTAGTAGCTGTACCTAGAATATGCGGATATCATGTGCGGATTATCCCCGTCGATGGAGGAAGCATCATGGCTCAAAAGCCCGATGAAACGTTGTTACGTGCCGACACGTTCACCAACGTCCCGAAAGTCTCCCGTCGCACACTGACGAAAGAGGAGCGCGAAGAGCTTGCAAAGCAGCAGGCGGCAGAAACCAAGGAAGCGGAAAAACTCGCCAAGACCGCAAGCAAGGGCGCGATCGGCCGCTGGTGGCGCAGATTGCAGTCCGGCCCCAACAAGATCTCGCTCGGCATGGCCATCGTCGCGCTCGGCGTGGTCTACGGCGACATCGGAACATCGCCCCTGTACACCGCGCAGACGTTCCTTTCCGGTCAGGGCGGCATCGCCAACACCGACCGTGAGGCCGTGCTCGGCATGCTGTCGCTGGTGTTCTGGTCGATAACGCTGATCACCACCGTCAAATACGTGCTCATCGCCATGCGTATCGACAACAAGGGCGAAGGCGGCATCTTCGCCCTGTATTCGCTGATTCGCAGGCATGGCGCATGGCTCGCCATCCCCGCCATGCTCGGCGGCGCGGCGTTCCTCGCCGATTCCGTGCTCACCCCGGCCGTGTCGATCAGCTCCGCGGTCGAAGGCCTGAAGACGCTGCCGCCGTTGGAGGCGCTGTTCAAGGAAAACGGCAACCTGACGCTGATGATCACCGTGGTCATCATCGTCGTGCTGTTCTCCGTGCAATCGCGCGGCACCGAAAGCATCGGCCGCGTGTTCGGCTCCGTGGTGCTGGTGTGGTTCACGTTCCTCGCCGTGGTCGGCGCGGTGAACCTCTCCGGCGATTGGTCCGTGCTCGCGGCGCTCAACCCCGTGTACGGCGTGAAATTCCTGTTCAGCCCGCACAACGCGGCCGGCATCGCCGTCATGGGCACCGTGTTCCTGTCGACCACCGGCGCCGAGGCGCTGTACTCCGACATGGGACACGTGGGACGCGGCAACATCTACTTCACGTGGCCGTTCATCAAGGTCGCCCTGGTGTTCAACTACTTCGGTCAGGGCGCGTGGATCCTCAAGAACCAGAACAATCCCGAGTACCAGCACATGGAGGGACTGAACCCGTTCTTCCAGATGATGGATCCGAACGTGCGCTATGTGGCCGTCATCCTGTCGGTCACGGCCGGCATCATCGCCTCGCAGGCGCTGATCACCGGCGCGTTCACGATGGTGTCAGAGGCGACCGGCCTCAACTGGATGCCCCATCTTCAGGTGCGGTATCCGGCGCGCACCCGCGGCCAGCTGTACATTCCCGTCATCAACTGGGTACTGTGCGCGGCCACGCTCATCGTGCTGGGCATATTCCGGGATTCCGAGCATATTTCGGCGGCTTACGGCCTTGCGCTGACGATCACGATGATCACCACCACGATCCTGCTGGCGGTGTACATGTGGTACGACCGCAAGCGGGTGCTGGCGGTCGTGTTCACCATCGTGTTCCTCGCCATCCAGCTGATGTTCTTCATCGCGTCGATGGCGAAGTTCCTGCACGGCGGCTGGTTCACGATGCTGCTGACGTTGGCGATCCTGTTCATCATGTACACGTGGAACGAGGGCACGCGTCTGGAACGCGCGCAGCGCCGCCACATGATGCCGAAGGACTTCCTGCCGGCGCTTGACCGCCTGCACGGCGACTTCCGCATCCCGTATTTCGCCGACAACATCGTGTATCTGACCAGCGATTCGGATATGCGACGACTGGATACGGACATCTTCTTCTCGATCTTCGCGGATCATCCCAAGCGCGCCCGTGCATGGTGGGCGGTGTCGGTGCAGACCACCGACGAACCGTTCACGCGCGAGTACTCCGTGCAGAATTTCGGCACGAGCTACCTGTTCCGAGTGCGTATCCGTCTGGGATTCAAGGTGTCGCAGTCTATTCCGGTGTACCTGCACCAGATCATGCACGACCTGTCGGATTCCGGTGACCTGCCGCAGCAGAAGTCCGTCTACCCGAAGGTGGACGCCGACCCGGAGATCGGCACCATCCGTTACGTGCTGATTCACAAGGACCTGATGCCGGAATCCAAGATCTCCACGCGAGGTGCGATGTCGTTGCAGGCCAAGTACGCGATTCGTCACGTCGCCGGCTCCCCGATCAAATGGTTCGGCCTGGCGCCGTTCAACCCGTTGGTCGAGGTTCAGCCGCTGTTCATCTCCACTCGCCGACCGCCGCGTCTGAAGCGCGTCGCGTTGCGTTCGCGCACGCCGCGCGTCAACGAGATCGTGACCGTCAGCAAACCGGAAGAACGGCCGGCTGCGAAACCGACCGCGAAGAACGGTGGCTCGGGCAGCACGAAGGCTGCGTCCGCGGCGAGGGATGGAAGCAAGACGAAGCCTGCGGGCTCGGCGCAGAAGGCCGCCGCTGCGAAGGACGGCGCTGCGAAGCCTGCAGCCGCAGATGCCAAGGGAGGCGCGAAGGTCGACGCGACGAAAAATGATGCCGTGAAGGTCGACGATTCGGCGAAACTCGCTAAGCAGTAGACGCACACGGGCCGCACTGCCGGCTCGCGTGCGCTCCTGATGGACTGATGGACTGCGGAGGCAAACCGCCCATGCGTTACGGCCTGGGCGCCGCGTATTTGCGCCAGCCGCCGCCTCAGTACGGGCGATGGTCGTCGGATGGCGCAGCCATGACAGGACCGTTGCCGGCTGTTCCGTCTGCGCAATAGTCGCTCTATGCGCCACCGTCGCGGTAGCCGTCCCGCTGGTACTGCCGTTCGGTGCATATCCGGTTATCGCAAGGACGACCTCTACTGTCTGTGACCGGCGAGATGGCATCACGGTCTGCGTTTGGCCGGAACATCGTAATGCCATGTCGAGATTCTTTCAGCCGGCTGCCGACTTGTCCGGGAAACTTGGTCGAAATGGATATGTGACGCCTGCCAAGTTGTCCGAATCCCCGGCGGATCATACTGCAGGGCTGTTCAGCGCTGAAGGCAGTGAACAGTTGTCCGACGATGAGATTGCCTCGTACCTGCTGTCCGGTCTGCTGACGTATGACACCACACAGAACAGATGCGAGATATTGGACACGCAGGCACGTGATTATCAGGTCGCTGAATTATGGATGACGGACGCTGCCGGCTTGCATGAAGACGGCGAGGATGGCCCAGCTGCCGATGCTGTGTTTGGCCGCGCAGCTTGTTACGCATGACGGTTGGATTGCCTGCACTGGTCGGTTCCGGCGTGAGTCTGCCTCTTGCGACGTTGGCGGCGCTTGTGCCTGCGACGATGATTGCGTGGTCGCTGCCTGGCATGTCTGCGGCTGATGTGGCTGCCGTCAGGAATACGTGGCTGATGGATCGTGCGGCGTTGCTGGTGTTGATTGCGGGAATGATGGCACTGGGTGCGGTGATGATACCGGTATATGGCACGGCCGGGGTCGCGCAGGCGCTATCTGTGGGCGGACTTGGCTGCTTCGGGGTGATATGTGGCCGCCTGTGCGGACTGAGAGTTGGCGCGGCGGCACCTGCTTTATACCTGTTCGTCTGTTGTGCGATTGGCGAGCGGGCAGGTGGACGCTTGTTCTTCTGGCAGTTTCCCCTGATGGCGACGCTTGCCCGTCAATCGGCCGTTTGTGTGACCGTATTGGTCGTATCGGCATGTGTCTGCCGGGTGCCGGACCGCGTGCGCATCGCGGCCGTGCGCACGCTATAAGGAACTCCTATAGCCACGCCCGCTTGTCAGCCGCCGCGGCACGATACAGTACCAAGCATGTGCAGATTACTGGGATACGCGACATCGGGATTCAACCTGAGCCTCAACGACGTCTTGGGCATGCACGAGGTGACGGATTTCCGGGATCTCAGCGAGATTCACGATGACGGTTGGGGTGTCGCGTTGCTGTCGAACCCCACTGAGCTGCCGTTTGCCGCCGGCGAGGTACGCAAGCCCGAGACCGGCACGAAACTGTACAAGAGCACACTGGCCGCCCGCCATGACCCGATTTTCCGTGACTTTGCGGACGACCCCGCACGCGGTGGCCTGTGGCACCTGCGTCTCGCCAGCTCCAACCTGCCGCTGATTCTGGAGAACCAGCAGCCGTTCTTCGCGAACGGGCTGAGCTTCATCCACAACGGCGACATCTCCGACGACCGCGGCATCAACATCGTGCTCAACCGTGCGTACCCGATCAATCAGGGTGCGTTCCTGTCGACCGGCGGCCGTTCCGACTCCGCGATCTTCTTCTCGGTCATCCTCGAATACATCGCGTTCGGCTTCGCGCTGGATGAGGCCGTGGCGCAGGCGGTACGCCAGCTGCGTCAGGCGTACCCCAAGTCCAGCTACAACTGCATGATCCAAAGCCAGGACCAGCTCGTGGCTTTGTGCGCCGCCGGCCGCGAGAAGACGTCGCCGCGCATCGTCGAGATTTACGACGAGTACGGCAAGGGCGAGAAGGCTCACGATTACCGTGTGATGAGGTACCGTGACGTGCAGGACCGTGACGGCAAGCCGTCCGGTGTGGTCGTGGCGAGTTCCGGCTTCGAGCAGAACGAGTCCGATGGCTGGAAGGTGCTGGAGAACGATCAGATGATCGTGGCGTCCAACCGTACCGGCGAATACCACGTGCGCTCCATCTGAGAGGCGTCTATCGGGCGATTGATGGCACCCGGCATCTGTAACTTGCTCGCAACGCTCTCCTCTTTTCCTCCTCGCCGGCGCGACACGCCCGGATTGCGCAGCACAATCGACGTCGCTGTTTATGATGAAGGCCGGAAAATGGCTGATCTGTGGAAATGCACCTTGCGATTGTGTGATGTTATCGGCGTGTCGCGATGGCTACAATGAGCCGTATGACCGGTTATATCCCCACACTCGACCAGATTGACGAGCTGCACAAGAAAATCGCCCCTTCCCAGGCCGCCTATGACCTGGTGCACATGCATTGTGTTGTCGTGGCGACCATCGCCCGCCAGCTCGCCCGCCATCAGAACGCGCTGTTCACCAACAAGCTGGGCCAGGGCAGCGGCAACGCGCTTGACGATTCCGCCGGGGCAGCTGAGCAAGCCGACCTGCCGTCGGACGGCATCACCGGTGGCCGTGTACCGAAACGCCTGATCGACGAGCATCTGGTGACGATCGGCGGCCTGCTGCACGACATCGGCACGTATCGCGTGCTCAAGCATGACGGCAGTGATGGCGAACCGCTGCAATTCGACGGGAAACGTTACATCCTGCATGGCCTGCTCGGCTACGAGTACTTGCTGGAGCAGGGCGTGGACGAGTCCATCGCCCAGTTCGCGCGCAATCATACTGGGGTCGGCCTGACCCAGCAGATGGTCATCGCGCAGAACCTGCCGCTGCCTCCGGTCGATTACATGCCGGTCAATCTGGAACAGGAAATCGTGATGGTCGCCGACAAATACAACAGCAAGTCGATACCGCCGAAGTTCCTGACCGCGCAAGCCTACGCCAAGCGTGCGGAGCGCTATGGGGAGGCGAACAAGCGGCGCTGGCTGGATCTGGTCGACCAGTACGGTGTCCCCGACGTGCCGGCCCTGGCCGCGAGGTTCCGCATGCGCATGATCTAGGTGGAATCAATACGCCCCCGCTGGGTGGATAGTCCGGTGGACTGCCCACCCAGCGAGGGCGTATCAGATGAGGCCGTTTATAGCTTGATGATGGTTTCGGCGATGTTGGCAACGGCTTCTGATTCGGTGAGGATGATCACGCAGCGCTTGGGGTCGCCGTGGGTGAGCGACGTGAGCAGCTGCAGGATCTCCACGCTGTCGTCATCGTTCAGCCCGCCCGTGGGCTCGTCGGCGATCAGCACCTCGGCCTCGCAGGCGATGGCGCGCGCGATCGCCACGCGACGCTGCTCCACCACGTCCAGCTTGCCAACCGGAGCGTTCGGGGTATCCACATCGAAATGGACCTTGTGCAGCAGCTCGCGTGCGATCACCGGCTTCGGCTTGAGGAACGTGCGCCCGGAGGCATCCATCGCATACACCAGGTTGCGTTCGGCGCTCATGTCGTCTCGTACCGCATACTGCTGCGGCACCAGTCCCAGTCGATGTCCACGGACTTCGCCGGGCTCAAGCTCCAGCAGGTTCGCGCTTTTGTTCATCACATTGCCGTCATGCGGCCGGATGATGCCGCTCATCACGCCCATCAGGGTCTCGTGCAGCACGCGGTCGTTGTCGGGCAGCAGCACCGAGTACACATGCCCGGCATAGAACGCCTGGGTCATGCGGTCGAGCACGTGACGGCCGGACTTCTTGTCGGTCACTGTGACCTTGTTCATCGAGAACGTCGGGTAGGACTTGAGACGGATGCTGTCCGCCTTGCTGCGCTTGAGCTCCTTGTCGATGCGCGATGACAGGCGCATTGCAGGGTCGACGCTGGCCGATGCCACGGTGACCTTGCCGGCCCTAGTCTTCTTCTGGCCATCGCCGGCCGTCTTGCCCCCGGTGCTCAGCTTGAGTGTTTCGTTGACCTTGCTGGCGTTGGCCGCTGCCACGTCCAAGTTCTCGTCGGCGGTGTCCGCCGCCGTGGTGCCGGTATCAGCATCGCCGGTATCGGCACTGGTGTTATCGGCGGTGTTGTCGGCGCTGGCCGGCTCCTGCGCGGCGGCATCCTGCGTATCATCTCCGGGCTTCTCGTCGTCGGCCGTTGCCTCCTCGGCGGAGCCATCCGTCGCGACCGTCGTATCGGCTTCCGCGGTAGTGTCGATTTCCGCGTCGGCAGCGTCGATCACGATGGCGTCGGAGTCGTCACCGTCGTCGTCGAAGACGATGGAGAACTGCACGCTGTCCGGTACCGTCGTCGAATCGCTCGCTCCGGCGGCATCCGGGGATTCGGTTGCCGTGTCGGCCGTGGCGTCGGCTGCCGCGTCTGATTCGACCGCCGTGTTCTCGCCTTCGGGACCGGTCAGTGTGACGTCGTCCTCGTTCATGTCGTCCGCCTTATTCGTGTTCGTGTCGTTCATGCCTGCTCCTGTGCCGATTCCGCCGTATCGTCGGCGTCTGCCGTATCACTGTCGTTTGCTGCGTTGTCGCTTGTTGCGGTGTCGTCCGTCCCGCCGCCATCCACGACCTCGACCTCATTCGAGGAACGGGCCGCAAACAGCGTCCTGACACGGAACAGCAGCACACGGATCATGGCGATCACCATCAGGACCACAATCGTGCCGAGACCGCTCCAGATGACAGTCCAGATCAGGTTGCCCGGCACACTGACCGCATTGCCGTCGGCGAGCTTCGTGGCCAGCGGCTTGACCGCGAACGCGCCGACGACCATGCCTACGGCGAATCCGACAAGGTTCAGCAACAGCGTCTCCAGCATGAACTGCCAGGCGATACGCCCACGCGAGACGCCGATGACGATCTGGTTGCCGATTTCACGCCGGCGGCCGACCAGCAGGCTCGATCCCCACGAAAGCAGCAACAGTACCGCGCCCACAATCCAGAGGGCGGCGAGCATAGGCTTCATCGAGCTCGCCAGGGAGCGCAGCGGCGCGATCTGCTTCTCGTGCTCGATTAGCGTCGGCGAGGTGAGCTCATGGTTCGCGGGCAGCTTTGCCTTCTTGATGACCTTCTCGAACTTCCGATAGGTCGACATGCTGTCGAGCAGGAATGAGATGTTCAGGTCGGGAATCAGCCAGCCTTTGCCGTCGGCCGCATACAGGCCGTCCATCGCGAAGGTGTAGTACGCGGTGTAGATGACGTTGTCGCGGTTGTCCTTGGCGAGCTTGGCGTCCGAACCCTGCCCCGCGGCGGCCGGCTCCGTGTACTCGTAAATGCCGCGGACGGTCTGCTCGATGGTCTTCTTCGCGTCGTTCGGGAACGCGACGGTGAACTTGTCGCCCACGTCCAGGCCGTTCTTCTTCGCGAACGCCTGTGAAATCAGCACGCCTGTCTTCGACTGGCTCGAGTAGTCCAGTTGCTTGCCCTTGACGATCTTGTACCGGCCGAGCTCGTTCTCATGCGCGGCCTCCAGCGAAGAGAAGCTGCGGTACAGCATCTCGCCGCCGGTCTTGTCGGCGCTCTGGTCGTCGGTGCCGGCGATGGCCTTGACGTCGCCGCTCTGCCGCACCGGCACGGTGATGGTGAGCGCATAGCTGTACGTCAGGCCGGCGGCCTGCAGCGCAGACGCGTAGTTGTCGTATGCGTCGAACGCCAGGTAGTTCTTCGTATAGGAAGAATCGGCGCCGTTGTAGGTTGCCTTGGTCTTCGCATCCGGGCGGATGACGGCGCTGACCAGCTGGGGGTTGTAGCCATCGGTGGCCGATTCATCGGCGTGCAGGACGGAGAAACCGAACAATGTCCCGAATGTGACGATGATGGCGATGAACATGGTCAACAGCATGCGCCATTTGCGGCGGACTATGGATGACCATGCGTTCTTGAGAACGAACATGCGTGTACTTCTCCAGTTCTTCCCAGCGGGGGCTGCGATCATGGCAACCGTGCGCCCGCGTTTTCGTGACAGTGGCCGGGACGCCACCCGAAGAACCCCGAAAGGCCCCGTAAAGCACGGCATCCCGTAGGCAACACTATGGTCGCGCTATGTGTATGTTATCTTGCTCCATACTGTTATACCCCTCAATGAAGTCTGAAAGCAGTCTGACAAGGTCGCGGGTGTTGTGCCGGGCCATCCTTCCGGTCCCGGGCAATGGTGAAAAAAACGTCGAAATACAACGGTTCAGAAAGAAGACTTGGCGTGCGGTAAGCATCGCACGGTATCATCTGAGGTTGTATTACGTAGCGTCGAGAGCCGGTCCGCCCGAAAAGACGGTGTGACGGCAGACCATCGAACCCGACGGAACGATAATGGTCGTCGCGTGGAACGACGGACGCGACAAAACGGAATGTAACACGAAGCAAACGAGGTTAACCCATGCGCCGATCCCCCCAGCACATCGGACGAAAAGGACATCAATTCCTGTCTCAAGCGCTGCGTCCGCGGCGCATCGTGCTGTATGTGGTGTTCGTGCTACTGGGAGCCGTGTTGTCGGTCGTCGGCATCTACGGAATCTCCGCGCTCAAACTGTACACGGAGGCGAACCGCTTCATCTCCGCTTCCGAAAACCTCGCCAACACCGCGCTCGGCTGCGGTGGCGGAGGTAACATCGGCACGTCCGCACGTGAGATGGTGACGTCCACGCGGGCGCTGCGCGACGAACTGGACAAGTCGCAGTGGACGTTCCTGCGCGACCATACGGCGTACGGGAACGACATCACCGCCGCGCGCACGATGCTGGACGCCATGGGAAACCTGGTGGACGGGCCGTTCACCGATTTGATGGACCTGAGCAAGCAGCTGTCCGGCTTCTCCATGAAAGACAAATCCGTCGACCTGAGCGCGGTGACGGCCATGCCGGGCATCGTCAAGCAGGCCCGAGCCGACATCAAAGTCGAGACGCGGCGGCTGGAGAAGCTGGCGCCTCCGAAGAGCTCGAGCATCGCCTCCATGGTGAAGACCGGCGTCTCCGGCCTGAAATCCGTGGACAAGATGCTCAACGAATACGACGAGCTGATCAACCTGCTGCCACAGCTGCTGGGCGAGAACGGTGAGCGCACGTACCTGGTCGCGATCTACAATCCGGCCGAGCTGCGGTCCGGCGGCGGCATGGTCGGCAACATCGCGCCGGTGACCGCCGACCACGGCAAGGTCACGATCGGCGACTTCATCGCCACCACCGACATCACCTACGGAACGCAGCCGTACGATGCCGAGAACGTCAAGGAAGCCGCGGTGTTCGGCGACCAGGTGTGGAAATACCCACAGACGACCACCGTCAACCCGAACTTCCAGCGGGCTGCGGTCACATTGAAGAACATGTGGCTCGCGCAGCCGGGCAACGAGAACCAGGAGATCGCCGGTGTGTTCGCGCTTGACCCCGTGTTCCTGCAGTCGCTGATCGGTGCGACGGGATCGGTCAAGCTCAGCGACGGCAAGGTACTGGACGGCACGAACACGGTCAAGTTCTTCCTCAACGAGCTGTACGTGGACCACCCGATCTACAAGGAGCAGAACGCCTACACCAACAAGGCGTCGAAGACGATCATGACCCACGTGTTCTCGGGCGTGGGCACGTCGACGCTGTCGCCGATGCTCAAGGCGCTGCGGCAGACGTCCGCGAACGGCCATTTCAAGCTGTGGATGGCGCAGGAGGAGGAGCTGGCGGCGCTCGTCCAGACCAAGGTCTTCGACGCGAACGTCGCGGGCATGATTCCCGGCAGTGTGGAACAGCCGAAGGCCGGCGTCTACGTGACCGAGGCGAAGCCCAGCAAGCTCAGCTGGTATCTTGAGCCGAGCATCACCGTCAAGAAGACGTGCGGCAGCGATTTCGCCGCGAACTCGTACCGCATCAGCGACGAAGTGGATGCGCCCGCCCGAGCCACCAACCCCATGACCATCGCGAACGCCGGCCTCGGCGACGAATACACGGTGACGGTACGGTTGAAGAACACGATGACCGAGGAGCAGGCGAAGTCATTGCCGGCGTTCATTACCGGCAATACGGAGAAGGGCACGATGCAGCCGCGACTGTTCCTGATGGCGCCCGAAGGCGGCGCGATCACGTCGCTCGCCTACGAATCCGGCGAAATGGTGTCGAATGGCACCGTGGAGGACCGCCAGTTCATCAACCTGCGTCTGACCCAGGGCATCAAGCCGGGTGAGACGGTGACCATCGCGTTCACCGTGCGGGCGGCGGAGAAGGCGAAGTCGACGCTGGACGTCGTCACCACGCCGATTATCAACGAGAAGGGCATCTACACGGGCACCAACGGCAAGGTCACCGACACGTGCGGCGCTGATGTGCCGGATGCGGTGGAGGACCAGTGGGCGGGAACTGGCAGCGACGGTTCCGCGAACGGTGACGGCAGCTCGAACGGCACCGACGGCACCGACGGCGGCAAATCCTCCGGCAAGACCTCATCGAAGCCCGCCGACGAGAACAAGAACTCCGCCGACTCCTCCAATGGAGGTGCGCTGGACAAGCTCAGCAGCATCAAGGATGGCCTGAGCTGTCCGGTGGATCTGAAGAAATTCATGTAGCCACGGACGGCCGCGCGGGCACAGCTGTGCGTGTCCGCGCGGACACCTTACGTAGGCTGACGGTTGCTGGCGAACTCGCGGATTTCGTCGCGGGTCGAATCCTTCGACCCGTCGTCCACGAACAGGAAGCGATAGTCGATGCGATCGTCATCGTCCGGTGCCAGCTAGGCGTTCTCAGAGAACGTGGTGAGCCGGGCGAACAGCATCGGCAGCGACTCCTCCTCGTTGTAACAGGGTATGAGAATCGTCACGGTGCGTTTGTTTTCGTTCGTTGTCTCTTCCCTTTGATGCCTGATCTGGTGTGACGGCCTGCGGCATGTAATCGACTTCCGCTAGCCATGATAGTGGATGTTGTTTATGCGAGTGGTGTTCCATTCTGGCGTTTTCGTATGGTTTCACCGGTCTGATGGCCGGGCTGGCCGGTTCCGCCGGCAATGTGGACAACTGTGGATAAGGGGTGAGTTATCCACTTATCCACAGATTTTCGAGGGTGGGTGGCGCCGGGAGCCTTGGGTGTGCCATGGTGTGCCTATGCGCGAGGACGCGGAGGGACCGTGACGGCAATGGCGCATACGAAAAGGAGCGATCATGGCGACATCATTCTCGATGGATACCATCGGATTTCTGCAGGCTATCAACAAGTTGGAGCGGCGATTCGAGGAACTCGTCTCTCCGGAGACTATGCGCAAGGTGTGCGAAGACTATGACAGGGACGGCACGCCCACGCCATGGGATCACCGGCTGTACGCGCTGGCGCGCGACGTGTTCGCGTGCGGCAGCTGGACGACGAACCTGTGCGCGGCGGCGATGTCATTCAACGGGCGGCTGGTGGGCGAGTGCCGGAGGTTTCTTCACGGCTGCTCCGAAACGGTGCGCAAGTACGGCATCTCGGTGTGGCTGTACGAGCTGCTGAACGATTCCACGCTGGCTCTGTTTCGCGACGACCCGTCCGATTACATGCCGTCGCTGATTCGTATGACGACCGTCGAGGAACTGATGCGACGGCCTCGCGGCAGGAAGCGGTTCGGCAACCGCAAGCAGCGCGGGCTCGCCATGGAGGAGCATTCGACGCAGATGCACCGGCTGGCGGCATACACCCTGCTCAATTGGGGTGCCGATGAGCGGCGCAGCCTCGACATCGCTCGGATGCTGCTGCTGTACCCCGGCATCGGCATGTGCATGCTGCGCGAGGACGGAGACGTGTTGCGCTTCGGTGCGGCGCCGGACATGCGGTATCGGCGCGTGGTCGACTATCTGCACGAGCGGCGGGCGCAGGCCGATGCGGAATACGAGCTGCATGGCAATCAGTGGATGAGTGAGTATATGGGTCGTCATGACGATGAGGAACCGGCTGTCGGAGAGATTGCGACGGCAGATCGCGACGCGGGCGGATGCTCGTCGAAGCGAGATGGCGTTCGCGGATATGCCGAGGTGGGCGACGAGTCGCTGTGCGACTGCGAGAGCTGCGCCCGCATCGACATGGAGGATAGGCTGGATCTGCTGAAATGCGAGCGGCGATACATGTACGATGTCGTCCGGCTGATTGATGCATACGAGAAGATGTGGGACGATGAACCAATAGATGTCGATGACCGCATGCTCGCGCTGGAACACAATCGGGATGTGCCGGGAGAACCACTATGGCAGGATGTGGCGTTCCTGAACGATCTGGCATACTCGCTGATGGGCGACGTGATGGCCCATGACCTTATCCTCGGATTCGAGCGGCGAGACCGCAAGCGGTTCGACCGAGGCGTCGAGCAGCTGGAACTGCTTACGGAGACGCTCGTCCGGTTCGGTCTGCTGTCATTGCCGATAATCGCGTTCATGAACGGATTCGATGAATTCTCACGGGGACTTGATGACGACTACGCGACGGACGGCACGCTTTACAGTACGTCCGATGCGGACATACAGCGTCTCACACGCCGCATGCAGAAACGTCTCGACAAGCTGAGCGAGGAGGAAATGAACGCGAAGGCACATTTGGGCGAGTCCTTGGCGAACATCGTATTGGCACGGTTCCCGGATGAGCGCCTGGCGCGGGGGTGCGCTTTGGCGTTGTTCCGCGGCAATCCGGATCAATATGATGAGGTCGTGGAATCGATGCTGATGCGCCCTGATGACGATCCCGGTGACATGGGCCCCGGCGACGGTGATGATGCGCCCCTTGGCGATGTTCCCAATGACGACGTGCTCAGGAAGCTCGACTTCGATGTCGAGGAACTGGACGACGACCTGGAGCTGGCGATGGCCGTTGACCTGTGATTGCGGGGTCTCGGGCCGCGGGGCTGGGCGTCATCGCGAGATTAAGGTACACCCGGCATCGTGCTCCACGTATGGGTGCACGCTGCCGGGCGGCGACGTGAGTAGGCGACTCAGTACGGGTGGCTCAGTGCAGGTAGTCGGCGGCGTTCGTCGGGCTGGACGGCACGGCGTGGCCCTCCGTCACCGTGCCCAGGCCGGACAGGTATGCCTCGCGGCCGGATTCGATGGCGTGCTTGAACGCGCGGGCCATCAGCGGGATGTTGCCGGCGCTCGCGATGGCCGTGTACGCCATCACCGCGTCCGCGCCCATCTCCATGGCCTCGGCGGCCTGGCTGGGACGCCCGATGCCCGCGTCGATGATCACCGGCACGTGCGTGTTCGCGATGATAACCTCGATGAAGTCGCGCATGCGCAGTCCCTTGTTGGAGCCGATAAGCGAGCCGAGCGGCATCACGCAGGCGGCGCCGGCCTCCTCAAGCCGCTTGGCCGCGATCGGATCGGGGAACATGTACGGCATCACCACGAAGCCCTCCTTGGCGAGCATCTCGGTGGCGCGAATCGTCTCCTCGTTGTCGGGCAGCAGGTACTTCGTCTCGTGCTCGATCTCGACCTTGACGAAGTCCGTCTGGCAGACCTCGCGGGCGAGACGCGCAATGCGCACGGCCTCCTCCGCGTTACGTGCGCCGGACGTGTTCGGCAGCATCGTGATGCCCTTGGGGATGTAGTCGAGCAGGTTGTTCTCGGTCGTGCGGCAGCGACGCAACGCCATCGTCACGATCTGCGTGCCGGCGTTCTCTATGGTCGCCTTGATGAGGTTCAGGTCGTAGCGCCCCGAGCCGAGGATGAAGCGGCTGGTGAACTTGTGCCCGCCGAGCACCAGCGGGTCGGCGTCGCCGGTCGCGATGTCGTCGTAGGCGTGCGCGTCCGGTTCGGGGAGCAGCGCGGTGTTCGTCGCCGTGCCGATGAGTTCGTCGAGCACCGGGTCGTCCGATTGGGCGGCCGGTGTGGTTGATGCGATGGTCATGATGGTACCTTTCTTTGAGGTATATGACGCTTGATGCGTGCGGTATTCGGGTCGGAGTGCGGTTCGCTGGCCGGCATCGGCATGAGCCCGTGCCGATGCCTTGCCGCGTGTTTGCCGGGCTCTCAGCCGCCCTGCACGAACGTGACGATTTCGACGGTGTCGGTGCCGCTCAGCATGGTCTGTGCGCGCTTGTCGCGCGGCACGATGGCACCGTTCACCTCGACCGCCACGCGTCCCGCGTTAAGGCCCTTGCGCGCGATGAGCTCGTCGACGCTGAGCGGCGTGGCGATGTCCTCCTGCTGCCCGTTGATGATCATGTGTCCCTCCTCGGTCGCTGGCGTGATTCCCATATCGGCGACATTGCACTGCCGGCCGTTGCCGGTCGATCTCCGATCGGGCACGCCGGCGTCCGCCGATATGAAAAACGGGTCGCTGGAGCAAGCCGTACCCTGTGAGGTGGTGCGCCCCTCCATGACCCGAATCATGCGTTTTTTCGTTATGCCTGTTCTGTTATATGCCGGGATGCCCGGTGCGTTTGGCTGGGAACCGTCCGCCATCGGTTGGCGGATGCCGATTGTTGCTGCGCTGCGACTGGACAACTCGTCCCTACGGCGGCATTACCCGCATCAAGTTGACGGTCGAAGCGTCGCTTCCTCTCAGCCTTGCGGCTCCCGTTCGGTTGCGCCTTCATCATAGCCCAGACCGCGTGACATCGCGCCCGGCCGCAGGGCTTCGCGGCCTTTCAAAATCCCTCGAATTGGTTATGATTGTCGTAACGAAGAGACAGGGGATGATGATGGCCAGATGCGCTCGATGCGGTAATGAAATTCCAGCGGGATCGGCGTTCTGCACATACTGCGGCATTCCGGTCGCAAGCGCTGCCGCCGCAGCGCCCGGTAGCGGGGCGCAGATGCCTCAACCTGGTACAGCCGCGTCCGGCTTCGCTCCGGACACAGTACCCGGTACGGGGACGTTGCCGCCTGTCCCGCAGCCAGCGGGCCCCGCGGATAACGGCGGCAGCGCACCCCAAGGTCAGCCCGGGTCGCAATCCCAACCCGGCAAGAAGCCACCACTTACGCCCGCGCAACGCAAGAAGCGCAAGATCATCATCGCCATCATCGCGGCCATCGTCGTCGTGGCGATCGTCGTCGGCGGAGTTGCCGCATTCCTCATCCTTCACGGTAAGAAGAACGCGGCCGCGGGCCCCGCGCAGACCATCGACACGACTGATGCAACGCCGAAGAAAACGCAAAAGCAATCCCCGACGCAGGTCGAAGGCAAAAAAGCGGTCAGCGAAGTCATCATGACCAACTTCGTCTGCAACTACGACACCTCCGACTGGGGGTGGAACGGCGGCGCAGTGGTTTCCGACGTAATGCCCTGCGCCAACGGCGATGCGAGCTCCAGCAGCGATTCCGACTATGGCAGTTCCAGCCAATCCGCCGATGACGGGCAATATGCGTTCGGCGTCTGGACGCCGGCAATGGACGAATCGAAGGTGATCTACTTCTCGGCTCTGAAATCCGGGGAGAAGATGTACTCCGATCCGGTCGTCGCCGCCACATACGGTCCCAACCCGGCCGTGTTCGTGATCTACGCGGTCAAGACCAAGGCGGTCGGCACCACGCCGGAAACCGTGCACCTGTTCGCCCATCAGGTCGATTTGAAATCGGCGAATTGTCCGATCGCATCGATCTGCGCACCGAGGAAGACAATCTGATCAACCTGCAGCAGGATTACGAATTCGATGTGCTCGCGCAATCCAACAATCGCGTCGCCATCGAGAAAAGCTGGAAGACGACGGAGAAGAGGACTGTTAACGACGATCAGCGTGAGGTCGAAATCGGCCACAAGCAGATCATGGGATTGAGCGGCGGCGCGAAGCAGGCCGAGACCTTGCAGACGTTCAAGGACAGCGTGAGCATCAGCAAGGACAGCGGCGGATACCAGTCGTTGAACACTACTGAAGTCGATGTGGACGATTACCACGTGTTCGACACATATGTGGTCAAGGACAGCGCATACCACCTGTATTCCATCGACAGCAACAAGGAAATCGTGAAGATTCCTTCGGACTACTGCTCGCCCGGCGACACCTACCGATGCGACTTGCAGGGCCTGTATCGGTTCGGCGCGAATCAGTACGTGCTCAATCCCTCCGAAAGCTATAACGGCAACAAGCTGCTGATTCTGGATGCAGGCACGGGCAAGACCAAAAAAGTCACCGACCTGCTGAACATCAACACGAAGGATGACCAGTACGTGAACTTCACGGACTTCGGCCAGTTCTCGGACGGTTCCCTGTATTTCCAGTGGGATGAGTCGAGCGACAGCAAGCGTGTGTTTATCCTCTCGCGCGACCTGAAGGTCACCGAGGTGCTGGACGGCGGGCGGTGGGCCCGCCTGATGCTGAACTCCGGTGAGTTCGAAGGAGCCAACTATCTGCTGAAGCGGTTCTACATCAAAACCACGGACGAGAACATCATCGTCGACGAGAAGGGCGAGACGGTTGGCAGCTACACGTTGACCCCGTCGGGCGATGACGCGGACGACTACGACCATACGGCCGTGGACTGGATTATGTGGAAGGATGGCTCCGAGAACACGGTGACGGTCACGCGCGGGCAGGCGCCCGGCGAGCCGGCCCCGGACTTGTCCGACGGCAGCGGGTCGAGCAGCGGCGACGGCAGCGCCGGTGACAGCAGCTCCGGCGACTGACCACGCGCCGGGCGGTGCCGCCCTCATGACCCACCTCCATACTCTCTGAACGGTAGCTGCACGGCCGGAAACGTCGGCATGACATTATGGCGTTGTCTGGTGGCAATCCTGTGACTATCACTTTCCTTCACATAAACGGTGTCACAATGAAAGGTATGACTTACAGGAACGACAAAACTGGGGAAGCCACGGTCGAGCACACCTGTGATGCCCGTGCGGTGTTCGACAAGCTCGCCATCATCGTGGTGACATATAAGCGCCAGCAGTTGCTGGAAGAACTCCTGGCCTCATTCGCGCAGCTGACGGTCGCGCCATGGCGCATCGTCATCGTCGACAACGAACACTCCGACGAGACGCAGGACATGGTCGACGAATTCCGGGAGAAGGCCGACGGTCTGTGGGGGACGACGGACGCCGACCGCAAAGGTGGCACGAGCCGTGTGGTGTACGCTCCGCAAACCGACAATCTTGGCGGTGCCGGTGGGTTTTCCGTCGGAGTAAAAGTCGCGTACGATCTCGGGGCGGAATGGTTCTGGGTGATGGACGACGACGTCGCCGTACTGCCTGACGGCATCGAGAAGCTCGCGAAATGGGGTCGCGACCATGACGTGATCCAGGGCGGCAAGCTCGATTTCGACGGCGGGCCGTTCTACTGGCAGTACAACTTCATCGTGCCGCTGGGCATCCCGAACCCGATCGCGCCGGCCGCATTCGGCTCCGCCGGGTACCGCGTGATGAACACGCTGTGCTTCGAGGGCGGGCTGTTCCGCAGGTGCATCGTGGAGAAGATCGGGCTCCCCGACCCGCGGTTCTTCATCTACTGGGACGACACGATGTACGGGTATCTGGCCAGCAAGGTCACCAACTCGATTGTGGTGCCCGACGTGGTGATGCGGCGCACGCGCGACATCAGCAACTGGGACATAGCCGGATTGCGGCAGCTGAACTCCACCTCGGACATGAACCGGTACCACATCCTGCGCAACCGCGGGTACATGGCCCGGTACTTCATGGTGCACGGCGACTACCGGCCAGTGCTGTTCGCCTTGGGAACGGCCGCTACGGTGGCGAAAGAGGTTATTCGCCTGGTCGCGGTCGATCGCGAGCACGTGCGCACCGGGCTGGTGCAGATCGCCAAGGGATGGCGGGACTCGCACAAGCTGATGCACGACCCGAAGTGGCAGCCGATGCCGCCGTTGGTGCGGCAATAGCGTCAGGGGCGCTCTCAAAACTCGCGGATACAAGCACTTTTTGCATGTATTCATGCTGTATCTGCGAGTTTTGAGAGCGCGATTTTACGCAACGACGAAATCCGACACGTCTTTGATCAGGTCGAAGGCGTCATTACCGCGTGTGGTGAGCACTCGCAGACAGATGCCGTTGACGGCGCGGCTGACTCCCAGCTCGCCGGGGAAGCCTATGGCGTCCGCGTGGGATTGGATGTGGTCGATGAGTTCGTTTTCCGCCTTGATGCGGGAGGCCTCGATGCGGGCGCGCACCGCTTCGGCCGACATGTCGGGATCAGCCGCCGTTGCTGGCTCCGCCGTGGCGCAGGCGGCATCCCGTGGCGCAGGCGGCGACGTGAGCGGATCGACCTCCGGCACATGCGCGTACAGCACGCCGCAGTGGGTGAAATTCCACCATATGCCCAGTTCCGTATAGTCGAGCTGTCGCCGATCGGTCTGCTGGCCACCGGCGATGCGTGGGGTGAATGGGGTGCCGAGGACTTCATGAGCGCGACGGGGCTGAATTATGTGCCGCAGTACATCGCCTACGGTTTCCGCTGTCTGCTGTACGTCTCGTCCCATCAGCAGTAGCGTGTTGCGGATTCAACGGGGTGAGAAAGAAAAAGAGAATGCGCCGAACCACGAAAGCGCCTGTCGGCGCAAAGGCCGCTCGCAGCGGCAAAAAATGGAGCCCGGGGCTATGCATGGCCCGACGCGGATATCAGTATATCCGGGTTTGCCCTGTTACGCTGTCCGCGTGTTGCGCCGGCTCAGTCCAGTTTGCCGCGACGCCACAGCTGCGCTCCGTGGCGGAAATCCTTGGACGTGGCGATGAGATTGCCGGCGGTGTGCATCAGCTTGGCGCTGCGGGAGCGCATGACATGGGCTTCGGCCAGGTCTGCGGCGGTCGCGGTTTCGGAGACGGCCTTGGCCTCGGCCTGCCGCACCATGTGCCGCGCTTCGACGCGCAATCCCTGCGCCACCACGTCGACGAACGCGCTCGCCCTCTCCAGAGCCACGGCGAAATCGCCGGTGAACGCGCCTGCGAGAATCGAATCTGCCGTATGTGCGATGTCCGCTTCGGTGGGTGCCTGGTCGACGCCTGCGATGGCCGACGCGGCGGTCGCCACCGGTTCGCCGAGCCGCCACAGCCGCGAGATCAGATCGCGGTCGCGCCGCATCCATGAGCGCAACGTGTACAGCCGCCACATGATGCCCGGCAGCGAGTCGGGTTCCGACCGGCTCCACAGTTCGGCGATCATGTCCACGCCTTCGCGGTCGACCAGCGTCAGCACCCGTTCCACAACCTGCGGATCAGCGGAGTGATGCACGCGGTCGAGCAGAGCGGCCGCCGATGCGTGACTCATTTCGCTGACCACGCTGGGATCGGCGCCTCCGGCGATGCCCTCGATGAGACCGGGGTCGATCTGCCCGGGGCGCGATGGCCGCGGCGAGCCGGTCGGCGTGAACCCCGTGCGGCTGGGAACGACGGAGCCTGAACCAAAATGCATGCTAGTAGACAAGTGGCGTGACCTTCTGAATGTCGATGATGGAAACGGTGTCACCGCAGGGTACCACGAACAGCGCGATGGCGGTGCCGGTCGGCATGTACGGCGAGGACGGAATCAGCCGTTTCATCAGCGATTTCGTCGCGCACAGTTCGCGCAGATGCCCGAAAATACCGCCGATGACCGGACGATGCATGCAGACCGCGGTCGCACTGTGACGCTGCAACGTATTTTTCAGCTCCTTGTGGAAGCACTGCCACGCCGCTTCCGGATCGGCGGCGAACGCGTCCTCGGTGAGCGGTTCGGCCGTATGCAGCGGCAATCCGGTCTGCCATGACAGCATCTGTATGGTCTGCTGGCAGCGCAGCCACGGCGAGGTGACCAGCCGCGTGGGATTGTAGCAGGCGAGCTCACGGTCGAGCGAATACGCCATCGACGCTCCGCGCGGCGTGATGGGACGCTTGTCGTCGGTACCCGTCCACTGCTTGCGGGGCTCGGCCTTGCCGTGACGCACCAGCAGCAGCATGTCGCCGTCCAGCGCGCCTTCCTCCACACGGTCGACGAACAACGCGAGAATATCGCGGTCGGTCGAATGGGTGAGCATACGCCGCGCGCGCTGCACGCTCACCCACATGACGCTGTCGATCTCGCCCACGTCAGCGCGATGCACGGGGCCGAACGCGTCGGCCCGCCGCACGGCGTCATCGGGGTCGATCGGCCTTGCCATCCAGAAGAGAATGTGCTTCGTGTCGACGGTTCGATCCTTGGAACGGCGGGTTTTCTTGCCTTCCTCGGCAAGCGGGTATTCGATCTCGCCGAGGAACGGTCCGAGCGCGACCGGCACTCCGGTCTCTTCGCTGACCTCGCGTACCGCCGCATGGCGGTGGGTCTCGTTGAGCTCCAGCTTGCCTTTCGGCCAGCTCCAATCGTCGTATTTTGGCCGGTGCACGATGCACACTTCAAGCGTATCGAAGTCGGCCAGTCGGGACGCCGCGGACGTCTGCCGCCCGTCGTCCGAGAACTTCATCCATCCTTGAAAATCAGTATTGCGGCGATACAGCACCGCGCCTGCAGCTTCTACGATTTTCACCTCACCACTCACCCTTCCATTATGCCTCACCGGCTGCATGACTACGTTGTTTCTCGTCTGTAATGACGATGGCCGGCCCTTGCGGGTCGGCCATCGGCTTATGCACCTACTGTACCTCGTGCGCCGCTTGTCTTGCGGAAGATGCGGTGCACGAGGCTCGTGCCGGATGCCTTATCGGGCGCCCGGCCGGGTGCCATGTCAGTTGTTGGTGCGCGGGCGGCGCTGGTGCTTGCGGATGAGATATTCCTGGCTGTCCACCAGCGGGCGGCCTTCGTCGTCGCGCGAATGATGGATGTACGTGCCGTCGGGCTGCATGTGCCAGGAGGCCGTGGAGTCGGACATCTGCAGGTCCACATAGCGAATCAGCTCGTCGATCTGCTCGGGCGCGGTGACGCGGACCAGCGCCTCGACGCGGCGGTCGAGGTTGCGGTGCATCAGGTCGGCCGAGCCGATCCACACTTCCGGGCCGGAGATGGGGCCTTCGCCGATCTGCGGGCCGTCGGAGTTGCAGAAGGCGTAGATGCGGCTGTGCTCCAGGAACCGGCCGAGGATCGAACGCACGCGGATGTTGTCGGACATGCCGGGCACGCCGGGCTTGAGTGCGCAGATGCCGCGCTCGACGATGTCGATCTTGACGCCGGCCTGGCTGGCGCGGTACAGCGCGTCGATGGTTTTCTCGTCGACGAGCGAGTTGACCTTGATTTTGATCCAGGCTTCCTTGCCGGCCTTGGCGGCGTCCTCCTCGCGGCGGATGCGCTGAATCAGACCGGTACGCACGGTGCGCGGGGCGACCAGCAGGCGGTGGAAGCTGGACTTCGGCGCGTAGCCGCTCAGCTGGTTGAACAGGCGGGTCAGGTCCTGACCGACCACCGGGTCGCAGGTGAGCAGGCCGAGGTCCGTGTACAGACGGGCGGTCTTCGGGTTGTAGTTGCCGGTGCCCACGTGGCAGTAGCGCTTGAGGCCGTCCTGCTCCTGGCGGACGACTTCGATGAGCTTGCAGTGGGTCTTGAGGCCGACGATGCCGTAGACGACGTGCACGCCGGCGCGTTCGAGCTTGCGGGCCCAGGCGATGTTGGCGTCCTCGTCGAAGCGCGCCTTGATCTCGACCAGCGCCAGTACCTGCTTGCCGGCGTGGGCCGCGTCGATCAGCGCGTCGATGATCGGCGAGTTGGAGCTGGTGCGGTACAGCGTCTGCTTGATGGCCAGCACGCGCGGGTCGGCGGCCGCTTGGGCGAGGAACGCCTGCACCGACGTGGAGAACGAATCGTAGGGGTGGTGCAGCAGGATGTCGCGCTCGCGGATCGCGGCGAAGATGTCCTGTGCGCGGCTCGATTCGACTTCGGCGATCTGACGGTTCGTGGTCGGGATGAACGGGCGGTTCTTGAGGTCCGGGCGGTCGAGCGACTGCAGTTCGAACAGTACGGTGAAGTCGAGCGGCGCGGGCAGGCGGTAGACCTCTTCCGGGTTGACGCCGAGCTGGTCGGCGAGCAGCTGGGAGAGGAACGGGCTGGTCGCGTCGGAGATCTCCAGGCGGATCGGCGGTCCGAAGCGGCGGCGCAGCAGCTCCTTCTCCATCGCGTTGAGCAGGTTCTCGGCGTCATCCTCTTCGACGTCGATGTCCTCGTTGCGGGTGACGCGGAACGAGCGCGCCTCCTTGATGATCATGCCGGGGAACAGGGATTCGAGGTGCGCGATGATGAGGTTCTCCATCGTGATGAACCCGAAGCGCTCCTCGCGGCTCTCCTCGTCGGTCAGGTCGTCGACGGGGACGAGGCGGGGCATGTTGCCGGGGATCTTCACGCGGGCGAAGTGGGATTTGCCGGAGTTCGGGTTCTCCACCAGCACCGCGAGGTTCAGCGAGTTGCCGGAAATGTAGGGGAACGGGTGCGCGGGGTCGACGGCGAGCGGCGTGAGTACGGGGAAGACCTGCTGGCGGTAGTAGCGCGAGAGACGTTCCTGCTCGGTGGTAGTGAGCCGGTCCCAGCTGAGCAGCACGATGTGCTCGTCAGCGAGGGCGGGGAGCAGCTTCTCGGTGACGTAGTGCGCGTGCTCGTTCTGCAAGCGGTGCGCCTGCTCGCTGATGGCACGCAGCTGCTGGCGGGGGCTCAGGCCGCTGGCCGCGGTGACGGCGATGCCGGTGTCGATACGGCGCTTGAGGCCGGCGACGCGGACCATGAAGAACTCATCGAGGTTGGAGGCGAAGATCGCGGCGAAATTGCAGCGTTCCAGCAGCGGCTGGTCTTCGTCCTCGGCGAGTTCGAGGACTCGCTGGTTGAACTTCAGCCAGCTGAGTTCTCTGTCGAAATAGCGATCCGCGGGCAGCGGCTCTTCGCCGGCTTGCGGCTCGCGCTTGTCGGGTTTGTCTGTCTCGGCTATGTGCTCGGCGATTTGGCTGCGCAGGATAGCCTTTGAAGGTGCGTCAAATGTTTGTGCCATGTATATAACTTTATGCGAGAATATGGCAGTTTCCTATGCGGCGTGTAAGAAATTCAGCGGTTGTTTACCATTTTCGTGCGGATGGGGTGTCGGGTGATGGTACGGCGACACGCCGATGGGTCGTCGGTTCCGCACACAAGTGAACAACGAACCCGTCCGATAGGAACATGAGGTGACAGTTTTCCGTCATAATTGAGCGGTATCGAACACTTGCGCAAAAAATCGCACAACGTAGTTGGGTGAGTTGCGGTATCGCGGTGTTGCGCCTAGATTATGAAGTGCAAGGACAACTTAAGAGCAGGCCCACAATAGTGTATGGTCACGAAGGACTGTTACGTTGAACGGGCAATGGAAAGACTTACCGTTACGACGATGAGGTTGTGCAGCGATCTGCTCAAGATGGACTTGCAGGAAAAACCCGCTCCGGCGGGTTTTTCCATGTGCGGCGGTCTAATGGCGAGGGTGGGCTTGGCTCGGGTTGGGGTTCGGACCGTTGGCTCCTGCTGTTCCGCGTGACTTCCTGTGTGCAATCATTGGGTTAAGTGGTCAAAAGTGTGCCTTACCCGGGTGCATTGCCGGTGTGTTGATGGGGCAGCGTGATCGTTCGGCCCGGCCTTTTCTGGCGCCGAACTCGCAATCACCGGGCTTTGGCCTTCGAAACGATATTCTTCGCCGAATCGCGGATTGCGGCGATTTCGGCCCGTGTTGTGGTGGCGATGGTGGTGGCGGACGGCAGTTGGCGGCGGGCTGTACCACACCACGTGATTTTATGCGGTTTTGGGGCTGGTGTGGCCGGGGAGGATATTGGGGTGCTTCTGGGATTGTTGGAAAATGGCGGTTCTCATGATTTGTGCTGTACCACACCATGCGATGTGAGGGTTCACATTTCATTGTGAGGCCTGCGGAAAAGCCACACAATGCATTTTTGTGTGTTTTTCCTCTGGTGTGGCACGCCGGTGGTTATGACGGGCGGGGGGGGGTCTGGTCAATGTTTGCCGTGACCGACTGACCGGCAGAGATGATCGGAGGCGCGATGGGCGTTCGTGAGCGCGGGGTATGCGACGTTCGGCGAGATGCGCACGGGCGAAGGTTGCAGAGAGGTTGGCTCGGATTCTTCCCGACTCCGCTGCCGGGTGCTTTCGACTGGATGCTAAGTGGAGACAGTTCCATATCACGCGAATATGCCCATCTAGGCGTCGTCTGTCCACAAAAACTGTGGATAACACGCCGTGATGTGGATAAGTTGCGGGCCTTCGACCACATTGTCGCCTCACGTTGCGCCGCTGTGGCGCTATTCGTTTCAATCGGAATATGACACACAACGTTACAGTTCAGAAGATTGGCGCCGCCGCTCCGCCGGGTGCAGCGGCGTCGCGGCAGGTTCCCATGCCGCCTCGCCGGGCCTCCCCGGACGCTTGGCGAAGGCCGGCTGCGCAGGTTTCCCGGCTTGACTCGGATGCTGCAAGCCATCGGATGCGTGCGCGCAAGCCCATGACCATGCCGCGAGTCGTATGCCCGAGCCCAGTCTCATCCGTGGACGGCAATCAGTCGATCGGCACGCTGACGCATGCAGGATGCCGTAATACAGTGGTGTTCTCTTCCGCGTCCGGGGGAGCGGGAACCAGCGTGTTCGCGGCGATGGTCGCATGGCGCTTGGCCCAGCGCAAGTTGCAGTGCGCACTGGTCGACTGCGATTTCGCGGCCGGAGGCATCGACGTGCTGCTGGGCATCGAAAACGAGCCGGGCCTGCGATTTCAAACAGTCGATATACCACTCGGGAAAACGGAAGGTGCGGCGCTGAATGGCGAGTTGCCGCAATGGGAGCGCGTGGGGGTGCTCGCCAGTCAACCTTGGAACGGTTCGGATCCTGAGCCATGGACGGTCTCTGCCGTACTTGAGGCGCTGGCGCAGGCCAATGATGTGGTGGTCGTCGATATCGGGGCTCCGAGCGCGTTGCATTCGCTGCCGATGCTGCGACAGTGCCGTCAGGTGGTATTGGCCGAGCTGACGGTGCTCGGTCTGGCGCGTGCTCGGGCGGCGAGGGCGATGATGATACGGCAAGGGGAGTCGCGCCCGATTATGGTCGGTGTCGTGCCCCGCGGACTGTCGCGCCGCGGCGGCGTGGTCGACGCGCACGAGGCATCGGAGTATCTGCATGAGGAGCTGGCCGGGGTGGTGGCTCCGGACCGCGGGCTGCATGGCGATGTGCTGGAGGGGCTGGGCATCCGGGCTATCGGCAAGAGCAGCCGCAAGGCGGTGGACGCAGTCGTCGGTGCCATCGAGACGGGGTTGGGAGGTGATGTCCCATGATTGAATTTGGGCCGTTGGATGCGCTGGCACGCGATCCAACGGTCACCGATGTCGCGATCACCTGCGAGGGAAGGGTGTGGGCGGACCGAGGCGGAGGAATGACGGAGTGCCGGTTGCCTATGCCGTTGCGCACGCCGCGAATAGTGCGTGAATATGCGGTGCGGCTGTGTGCGCAATTGGGACGGCGTCTTGACGACGCCTGCCCGATTGCGGACGCGTCGAGCGAGGACGGGATTCGCGTGCACGCGGTGATCGCGCCACTGGTCGCGCAGGGCGCGGCGGTGACGATTCGTTTTCCGGATCGGCGGTTGCTTGGATTGACCGGATTGCGTGATGCTGGGATGTTCCCGCCGGACTGGCTGACGTTGCTGCGGAATCTGGTGAAGAACCGGGCTCGAGTGCTGATTAGCGGCGGCACGGGCAGCGGCAAAACCACGCTGCTGAAAGCGCTGCTTGCGGAATGCGATTCATTGGACCGTATCGTCACCGTTGAGGAGGTTCGGGAATTGGGGGATCTCGGACGCGGCAACCATGTGTCGATGGTGGTGAGAGGGGCGAATGTGGAAGGCGCCGGAGCCGTAGGACTGCCGGAGCTGGTCAAGGCGACCCTGCGCATGAGACCGGATCGGGTGGTACTGGGCGAATGCCGTGGCGAGGAAATCGCCGATCTGCTGCGCGCGTTCAATTCGGGCCACCTTGGCGGTATGACCACATTGCACGCAGATGGCATTGACCGGGTGCCGGCGCGATTGATCGCGCTGGGCATGCTGGCCGGCCTTGACGCGCATACGTTGACGATGCTGGCGGAGGGGGCGTTCGACGTGATGCTGCATCTTGAGCGGCATCATGGTCGCCGGAGAATCGCCCAGATCGGGTGCCTCGGCATGCGCGACGGAGTGTTGTCCGGCGACGTGGTGGCGTTGTGGGACGGTGAGGGCGCCATGATGCCATGCCCGCGCTGGCATGATTTCACCGGGCGATGGGGCATGTGAGATGGATCATGTGAATGAGGCATGTGAGGTGAGACATATGAGCGTGGGTGGGTTGCCGCGATGCGTCGCGCTGATGGTCGTGCTGGCATGGATGCTGTGGCCGTATGCCCCTCGCGGCCGTGCCCTGTTGCCGGTCTCTTCGAGGGTGCCGCGAGCAGGGCGAAAGACCGGTGCCGGTGATGCCGTCCGTAATGGCCGTGTGATGGGGCTGTCCGGCGTGATCGCGCATATGAGTTCGTCTGTTCGGGCCGGCGGCATGATCTCAGGTGTTCTTGCCGATGTCGACGGGAGCGGATTCGCAGGGGTGCCGTTGACCGCAAGCCGGTTGAAACGGCTGCTGATGCGACAGCGAATGCCGGGGGAGAGCGCCGCCCAGGCCGAACATGTCGCCTTCGAACTCGCCGTGGCCTGTGCGATGTGCGAGCGGTCAGGATGCTCCCTTGCCGATTGTCTGGATGTGGTCGGCGAGAACCATCGGATTTCCAGGCTGTTGCATGATTCCCGACGCAGTGCTTTCGCGGTTCCGCGCGCGACGGCGGCGCTGTTGGGCGCGTTGCCGTTGGTCACCATAGGTTTGGGAGAGCTGCTGGGCGCTCGCCCGGTGCAGGTACTGTTCGGCTCCGCGCAGGGCAATGCGTGCCTGGCGGTGGGCGGCGCAGGCTACGCGCTGGGACTGCTGTGGATGTCATCGATGATGCGGAACACCGGTACGAACGTTGATACCGTCTGATTGCCGTCATGAACATTAAGGGGTGGGGTGATGTGGAACGCGATGGCGTGCGCCGTCATGGTGTTGATGGCATTGATGATATGGCCGGACTCGGCACGGTCGGGCCGCTTGACTGGCGTGCCGTCCGATGTTGCGGGAGAAGGGGGTGCTGCTGTGTCGTTGCCGTTGCTGATTGGACTGTTGTCGGTGTCGCTGCGGTCAGGCATGTCCGTCACGCGTTCTCTGGAGGGCGTGGGTGAGGCTGTCGGAGGGGCTCTTGGCGGCGGGCTGTGTGCGGTTGCGGACGCTCTGCACCGCGGATCGTCATGGAAGGATGCTTGGAATGCCGCCGATTTCGGTGATTATGCGGAGACTTCGGCAATCCTTCGTGGCGTGTTGGAGCCATCGTGGACTCGTGGTGTTTCGCCGATCGGCCCTCTGACGACGGCTTCGGAGCAATGGATGGAAGGCGAGCGAACCGCGATCGAGCAGGAGTCGGCGTCTCTGTCGGTGAAACTGCTGCTGCCCACGGGATTGTGCATGCTGCCGGCGTTCGTGTTTCTAGGCATACTCCCCTCGGTGATGGCGTTCGTGGGATGAACTTGGTGGCGACGCCACCCGATGGTCGGTGAAGAATGCTGCACGGCCGTCCGTCATCCACATAATGTGTGGATGACACGCCGCATTGTGGATAACTCGGCAGCCTTCGACCACATTGCCCGAAAACCCGATGGTGGGCGGGCCTGATGAGGCACAGTGGAAAGTGCCTTGTAGTTGGGCAAGGCCAGTCGAGAAAGGATTGTCATGAATATCGAGGAGACGATGATTGCCGTTGACGGACGTACCGGGCCTATTGCGGCGATGACACGTACGGTGGGCAACATGGGGGCGTCGGCGCGGCGGGGCATTTGCCTGTTGGATGCACGGCTGCGCACGTTGAGCGCGGAGCCAGAGGAAGGGGCCACCACCGCGGAGTACGCGGTGGTGCTGGTCGCAGCCACGGGCTTCGCGGCCGTTCTGGTCGCTTTGCTCAAATCGGACACCATCAAGACGTTGCTGACCAACATCGTCAAGAAGTCGTTGAGTGTGGGATGACGGGCATTCACGATGGCGACGATGTCACATGCTGACAGTGGAGCCGCCACTGCGGAGTTCGCGGTGGTGCTTCCCGCTGTGGCCATGGTGGCGATGGTGTTGCTCTGCCTGACGAGAACGGTCACGGTGTCCATGCGATGCCAGGATGCCGCGTCGGCCGTAGTTCGCGAACTGGTGACGAGGGAAGGCGGCCTATCGGGAGCGGGGATGTCCGTCAACGCCGTGGCGAGTGGCATCGCGGGCGAAGGCGCAGTGGTGTCGGTCGCTGATGATGGCCATTCGATACGCGTGACGGCGCAATGCCCCGTGCTGCCGGATCCATTCGGCGTTCTACCCGTCAAAGTAACCGGCTCGGCCACAGGATGGCGGTGATGCCTAAGTCCGTCTTGCCCTCGCTGGCGGGCCGAGCCGTGAGCAAACAGCAGAGCTGTTTGTAGGCGAGGGGTGAACGTCAGTGAATCCAATGGGCGGCATGCGTAGCATGTCTGTAATTGCAGGGCCCGGAGGGCTGTCGCGGAGCGACTGTGCCGTCTTGCCCTCCCGCTGGCGGAGGCTGTCGCGCAGCTACTGGGGTGGTCAAGCTTCCCCTGCGCAGCTTGCCTCTAATGCGGTGGAATAGCGACGAAAGGAAAACACGATGGTGCAACGAATTCAACCTAGGAGACCATCGCCCGTGCGAGCCTATTGCTCGCGGCTGATGCAATCCGATGAAGGGTCGGGAACGATGGCCTGCGTGATGCTGATCGCGCTCGCGGCCGCACTGATAGCGACCGTCGCGTCGGTCGGAGGCGCGCTGCTCTGCCGGTCGCGTGCGCGGAGCGCTGCCGATGCCACGGCATTGTCGGCGGCGTCGGCGTACTGGTCTGGTGGCGCATCCGATCCGTGTGCCGTAGGGTGGCGTGCCGCGGCAGAGAATGACGCGCAACTGGAGTCGTGCGCCGTCGAGGGAGATGACATCGTCGTGACGGTGTCCGTGCCGCTGCGCCTGCCATTCATGTCACGTGTCAGCCAGCGTTCCCGCGCCGGGCCCATCAGCTGTGAATAGTCGATGGGGCCACTCGCGGCGGGTGTGGGCGGACAGCATTGATGCCGATGCCGAGACCGATTGCGGAGCCTGTACTGGCGGGGAATGCCGTTGATGCATTATGTTTGACGTATGGGCGAAGCGAAGACAATGGTGGCGTTGATCGGCAATCCCGTTTCAAACAAGGGGTGGGGTGCCGTCGTGGGCGAACAGGTATTCACGATGCTGGCCGAAGCCGGACAGCGGCATGGATTCGACGTAATGGATCTGACCGGCACCAGCTTTGATGATTCGCTGACGGCCGCTCGCGAGAACCGCGCCCTATACGACTACTTGGTGGTCGTAGGCGGCGACGGCATGATCGCCTTGGGGGCCAACGCCGTCTGCGGCAGTGGCATCCCGCTCGGCATTGTGGCGGTCGGTTCGGGCAATGATTTCGCGCGAGGTCTGAAACTGCCCGTCAACCGGGTCAAAACCGCGGTGGAAGGCATCGTCGGCGCCATCGCATGCGGCACTTATCTGGATGTCGATATGGGACGCGTGCGCTCGACGGAGATCGCCTGCATGGTGCATGGCGAGTCCGGTGAGCCCGTGGTGGATGAGGAAGGCCGCCCGGTGAACGGGCTGATCGACCGATACTATGCGGGGATGCTTAATTGTGGGCTTGACGCAAGCATCAACGATCGGGCCAACCATTCGCGCCTTCCCGGAGGGTCAGCGCGATACGCTGCGGCGGTGCTGGTGGAGATCGCCCGCATGAAACAGTACGGCTATCACGTCAAGGCCACGCTGTCGGACGGCACGGTGGAGGAACACGACATCATCGCCCCTATGCTCACAGTCGCCAATGCACGGTACATCGGAGGCGGACTGGAGGTGTCTCCGTACTCCTTGCTTGATGACGGAATGCTGGATCTGGTGTGGCTGAACTGCAAGCCGAATGTCGGCCAATGTGCCAAAGCGCTGTCCAACGCCTATAACGGGAGGTTGCTCGCCAGCCAGATATTCAGCTGGAAGCGTGTGCGCCAGGTGGAGATAACCCGCGCCCACGAGGGAGACGAGCCTCCGGTGCTGATGGCCGATGGGGAGTACGTCGGGCATCTTCCAGTGACCGTCACCGCGCAGGCCAAGGCGTTGCGCGTATTGGTCCCGCCTGCGGTCGCCCACTGGCATGACAGCCGGAGCGAGGAGCATATCATGGCGGCGATCGAGCGCGACGGGCGTGACCCGGTGACCGGCGAATTCATCTGACCGGCGAGTCCGCCTGAGCGGAGCCTGCCTGTCCGGCGTCTTTCGGTCGACAGGCCAACGATCGACGTTGACGAGTCCGCAAACGTCGCCGCGGCGGCACCATCTGGGCAAGCCCCCGATGCGTGCGCAAGTAATGGGGACAATAGGGAAAGACACCCGGAAATAGCCGGGTTGCGATAGGTTGGAGCTTATGGCACTTGCACTGTATCGACGTTATCGACCGGACACGTTTGAGGGGGTCATCGGTCAGGATCAGGTCACTGTTCCGCTGATGCGGGCCCTCGACAGCGGCAAGCTCACGCATGCGTACCTGTTTTCCGGGCCGCGTGGCTGCGGTAAGACCAGTTCCGCGCGTATCCTCGCGCGGTGCATCAACTGCGCCAAGGGGCCGACCTCGCATCCATGCGGGGAATGCGCCAGTTGCAAGGACCTCGCCACTGGCGGTCCAGGTTCCATCGACGTGGTGGAAATCGACGCGGCCAGTCACAATGGCGTCGACGACGCCCGTGAACTGCGAGAGCGCGCCGGATTCGCCCCCGCTCGGGATCGCTATAAGATTTTCATTCTTGACGAGGCGCACATGGTCACCCAGCAGGGTTTCAACGCGTTGCTGAAGATTGTCGAGGAACCGCCGGACCATGTGATGTTCATCTTCGCGACCACCGAACCCGACAAGGTGATCGGCACCATCCGTTCGCGTACCCATCATTACCCGTTCCGGCTGGTTCCCCAGGAGGTCATGGGACCGTATCTGGAGGAGATTTGCGCCAAGGAAAGCATCAAGCCGGAACCCGGCGTGCTCAAGCTGGCGATGCGCGCCGGCGGCGGTTCGGTGCGTGACACCCTGTCGGTGCTCGATCAGTTGATGGTCGGCGCGGTTGACGGCGTGATCGCCCACGACGCCGCCGTGGCGCTGCTCGGCTTCACGCCGGAGGCGCTGATCGGCGAGGCCGTGGACGCCGTCATCGCGCGTAACGGCGAAGCGCTGTATGGCGTGGTGCAGAAAGTCGTGGTGGGAGGATTCGACCCACGTCGGTTCGTCGAGGATCTGCTGGCGCGGGTGCGTGATCTGCTGGTGCTGACATTGGGCGGCGCTCAGGCAGAAAGCGTGCTTTCCGATGCTGCCGAGGCCGAGGACATGGACGACCTGCGTAGGCAGGCGTCGTCGCTTGGCTTGGGTGCGTTGACGTCGATGGCAGAAACCATCAATACCACCCTGGGGTCTATGACCGGGGCGATTTCTCCGCGCATGCGGCTCGAATTGCTTGCCGCGCGCTTACTTGCCGGGCGAGAGGGACTGGATGTCGCGCCGGCCGCGGGAGGCACTGCGCCCGGGGCGGACTCTGCAGGTACTGGCCGCGGAGCTGCAGGAGTGAATGCGCGAACAGGCGGCATCGCCGAGAGCCGGTCAGGCGGGACGACTCCGCGCAGGGGAGGATTCATCGGATCCGCTCGCAACCAGCAGACGGACGCTCGCCAATCGGCGACAAGCCAGACGAATACGTCACCGAGCCGAACCACCGGCACCCAACCTGATCGCGCACTCCAGACGGAAGCGCCCACTATGGCGGAAGTGCCTGCAACAGCGGATGCGCAAGCCGGTGCCCCGTCTCCCGCCGCTCAAGCACCGTCCGCCGCTCGAGTACCGTCGGTCGGTGAGCCGACAGCCGCGCAATCCTCTCCGCAGGGCGACGACCGCACGCCGGACGAACGTTGGGATGCACTGGTCGCCGGATTGCCGGCGGACGTCGCCGCGTACGTGAACCGCAGCAAGGTGCCGCGCATCCACTTGGAACAGCACGAGCCAGGCGGAAAAGGCACGTTGTGGATCAAGTTCGACAAGGCGCTGAGCAAGTATGCCTTCGCGAAGGCCGTCGCTGGTGAGGAAGTCGGCGGAACCCGCAACGTGGTGCAGATCATGCGCGCTGAGACCCGTAAGGCGTTCGGCGACCAAGTGCAGCTCGCGCCCACCAAGAAGATGGCCGACGGGCAGGTCGCGCCGCCGTTCGGCCAGCTGCCGGCAGACGAGCAGCAGCGCATCAGTGCCCAGATCGTCAAAGCGAGTCTCAGCGCATCATTGGAGGCGATGAGCGTCGGCAACAATGCCAAGGAGCCGCAGACTCCTCCCGAAAGCGGCGACACCGCATCGGCCGATACGGACGAAGTCCATCGAGCCGTACCCGACGCGCCGGACGCGACAGTGGCTCATGACCGCGACAATAACCGGGCGGTCGCACAGGATACCTCGCGTGCGGACGCGCAGTCGGCAGTGGATCCGTGGGCGCTCCCGGAAGCGGGGGCTGGCGACGCTTGGTCACCGACTGATGATGCGTCTCACAATGTTTCACGGGATGTTTCACGGAATGCTCCGCAAGATGAGGGCCATCACGCGAAACACATCGCCGTGCCGGATTTGAGCGACGACACCGACCCGTGGGCCAACGACGGCGGTAACAGTATGCCCGTTGACGGTGTACGCGGTGGCGACGCGCCCGGCACACCTCAGAACGTTGCCCATGCGCAGTCACAGTCGCGAGAGGACTCCGAGCGCACCAACCCTGGCCCCATCGCCGTGCCGGAGTCCATGTCCGCGGAAGACCCCTGGGCTGGCATGCCGTCATCAGTCGCTTCCGCCTCGTCGAGCATCGCCGCGCCAAGCGCAGACTCCCCAGCAGCTCTCCAAGGGCCTTCCGACGACTTGGCTGCACCCGGGCGCCCGGAAAACCCCGGAGTCGAACCGGGAACGACGCATCTGCAGCAGACTCCCGGTGCCGCGGCCGGTCAGAGAGCATCCCGCCCTGCGTATGACGACACCGATCCGTTCGCCGGAGCCGACCCGTATGCGCAGGAGGACATTCCCATGCCGACCGTGGCGCCGGAAGACGACGAATATTCGATGAATGACGTTTCACTTGGCTCGCCCGAGACGATGAGTCTCGACGACGTCAAGCAGTTCTTCGAAGTCGTCAAGCCGGTGGAGGAATACGGCCCCGACGACCCCAAGAACCCCAGGAACATCCAGCACGTCAACAAACATGATTCGGAGTGAGCACACCAATGGCTTTGGCATATGACGGCGCGATACAGCGACTCATCGACGCATTTGCCGGACTGCCCGGTATCGGCCCGAAAGGGGCGCAGCGCATCGCCTTCTATCTGCTGTCGGCCTCCGACGAGGAGACGGGCAAGCTGGTCGACGCCATCACGGAAGTCAAGGAAAAAGTGCGGTTCTGCGACATCTGCGGAAACGTGTGCGAGGTCAGTCCGTGCCCGGTATGCGCCGACCCGAGACGCGACCACGGGGTGATCTGCGTGGTCGAAGAGCCGAAGGACGTGATGAGCATCGAGCGCACCCGTGAATACCGCGGCCAATACCATGTGCTCGGCGGCGCCATCAATCCGATGGCCAACGTCGGACCGGCCGACCTCAACATCCCCAAGCTTCTCGACCGCCTCAAGACTGACGAGGTCAAGGAAGTCATCCTCGCACTCGACCCCAACATCGAAGGCGAGGCGACGACGACATACCTGAGTCGTCTGCTCAGCCCGCTCGGCATCAAGGTCACCCGGCTCGCCAGCGGTCTGCCCGTCGGCAGCGACCTCGAATACGCCGACGAGGTCACGCTCGGGCGGGCCCTCACAGGTCGCCGCGAAGCATAAACGCGGCTGCCAGCGTCGGCCCGTCCCGGCGCCGCCGACGCGAATCATCGCTCGGATACCTGCGCCCGCAGCGCGGCCGTTCCTGTCCGCATGGCGGCGCACGCGTGCGCGGCAGTGCCGAAATTCCTATAATCGTGCCGCTTGCGTAGTATTGACGCAGATGCATTCCGCGAGAAGATAGGACAGCAGTGGCTCTCATCGTGCAGAAGTACGGCGGCTCGTCGGTTGCCGATACCGAATCGATCAAGCGCGTGGCCAAGCGCGTCGTCGAGACCAAGAAAAAAGGCAACAAGGTGGCCGTGGTCGTCTCCGCCATGGGAGACACGACCGATGACCTGATCGACCAGGCGCTGAGCATCGATTCCAACCCGCCCGAGCGCGAGATGGACATGCTGATGACCGCCGGTGAGCGCATCTCCATGAGCCTTCTCGCCATGGCCATTCACGCCGCCGGGGACCGTGCGCATTCGTTCACCGGTCAGCAGGCCGGATTCTTCACCGACACCCGTTACGGCGCCGCGCACATCAAGGCCGTGAAGCCCGACCGCGTGCAGAACGCGCTGTCGCTCGGAGACGTGGCCATCGTCGCAGGCTTCCAGGGCATCAACGCCAAGGGAGACGCCACCACGCTCGGCCGCGGCGGCTCCGACACGTCGGCCGTGGCGCTTGCCGTGGCGCTCGGCGCCGACATCTGCGAGATCTACACCGACGTGGATGGCGTGTTCACCGCCGATCCGCGCGTCGTGCCAAAGGCCAGTCGCATTCCGGTCATCGGCTACGACGAGATTCTGGAGATGTCCAGTTGCGGTTCGAAGGTGCTGGCACTGCGCTGCGTGGAGTACGCGCAGCGGTTCAACATGCCGCTTCACGTGCGCAGCTCCTTCTCGCACCGTCCCGGCACGCTGATCGTGCCCGACGGAGTCGACCCGCGCAGCCTGCCCAACATCGACTGATGTCGTCCACTGACATACGACATATTCGAGACCTGATTTACCGTTCACACAAATACAAAGGCGAAAAAACATGAGCGACAACAACAGCAAATCCATGGGTGACCTGTTCCCCGACCTCGGCCCGGAAGCCCCGGTCATCTCCGGTGTGGCGCACGACCGCAGCGAAGCGCTGGCCACCGTGCGCGGCGTTCCGAACGAGCCCGGCATGGCGGCGAAAGTGTTCACCGAGCTGGCGACGGCCGGTGTGAATGTGGACATGATCGTGCAGGCCGGCGCGTCCGTCGGCACCGCGGAGATCTCCTTCACCGTGCCGGAATCCACCGTCAAGGAAGTCGAGAACGTGCTGATCGGCAAGCATGACGAGCTGGGCTACAAGTCGTTCGACGTCAACAGGAACGTCGGCAAGGTCGCGGTCGTGGGCGTTGGCATGAAGACCCATTCCGGCCTGGCGGCCAAGTTCTTCACCGCTCTGAGCGACAAGGGCATCAACGTGCTGATGATCTCCACATCCGAGATCCGCATCGCGGCGCTCGTCCCGCTCGACCAGCTTGACGACGCCGTGCGCGCGCTGCACACCGCCTACGGCCTCGACGCCGATCAGGTCGAAGCCGTGGTCTACGGCGGCACCGGTCGCTGATTTTTGACGCAATCGCGTAATTGACCACCCCGCCCGCTACGCGGAATATCTCCGACAGCAGGAGCCGGCTGGGTGGTCAATTTATCTGGGTTGAGCGTTCTTACCTCCTCCTTCCGTATTCATTCGCGCTCCTGAGCCGAAGGAGGAGCACATGGAACGTTCCAACGGAATTATGCGGCTCCTTGTGGCAGCGACGGTCGCCGCCATGCTGCTGCTCGCCATGGCCATAGTCGCCGTGATCGTTACGGTGCGATTCCGCCGTAATCCGCGCGGCAATGCACGTCACCTGCGTCGGTGACGACACCCGATATGCCGAACGGCCGGGTTGACTGCGGAATCAATCCGTGGTCAACCCGGCCGTTTGATGGTCTCCAGCCGCAATTTCAGTCTCAGCGGCAGGCTGCCGTCACTTCGCGCTGATGTAACCGAGCGCCTTGAGCATTTCGGCGCATTCGAGCGCGCCGCCGGCGGCACCGCGCAACGTGTTGTGAGCCAGCCCCACGAACTTCCAGTCAAAGATCGAATCCTCGCGCAGACGGCCGATTGACACGCCCATGCCGCCCTCGTAGTCCACATCGAACTTGACCTGCGGGCGGTCATCCTCGGTGAGGTATTGGATGAAGTGCTTCGGCGCGTGCGGCAGCCCCAGCTCGGACGCCTTGGACGTGTAGTTCACCAAGCGGTCGACGAGCTCTTCCTTGGTGGCCTTCTTGCCGAAGTTCAGGAATACCGTGGCGGTGTGGCCGTTGAGCACGGGCACGCGGATGCACTGCGAAGTGATCTTGAGACCGCCGTCGAACGGCACGATCTCGCCCTTGTCGGCATCCACGTGACCGAACACCTTGAGCGGTTCCTTCTCGCTCTTCGCCTCCTCGCCGGAGATGAACGGGATGATGTTGCCCACCATCTCAGGCCAGTCCTTGAAGGTCTTGCCCGCGCCGGAAATCGCCTGATACGTGCTGACGACGACCTCGCGCGGCTCGAATTCCTTCCATGCGGCCAGCGCCGGCGTGTACGCCTGGATCGAGCAGTTCGGCTTGACGGCGATGAAGCCGCGCGTGGTGCCGAGCCGCTTGCGCTGGTGCTCAATCACCGCGAAATGCTCCGGGTTGATCTCCGGCACGACCATCGGCACATCTGGCGTCCAACGGTGGGCGCTGTTGTTGGAGACGACCGGGGTCTCGGTCTTCGCGTACTCCTCTTCGATTGCGCGAATCTCGTCCTTTGACATGTTCACCGCGGAGAAGACGAAATCGACGCCATCGGCCATGCCGTCCACATCGGCGACGTCATGCACCGTCATGCCCTTGACGTACTCGGGCATCGGCGTTTCCATCTTCCAGCGGGGGCCGACGGCCTCTTCATAGGTCTTTCCCGCACTGTGCGCGGATGCGGCGAGTTTGACCACCTCAAACCACGGGTGGTTCTCCAGCAACGTCACAAAACGCTGGCCGACCATACCTGTGGCGCCAAGAATGCCGACCTTCAACTTTTCGGACATAACAACCTCTGGGTTTGATTCGGTTTCCTATACAAGCGGCCGCAGTGACATGGCCGCACCTATCCAATGGTACGGAATGCGCGGAACAAGACGGGCCGCTTTCCCGAATGATGGCCGTGTTCGCCGATGGGTGGGTGCTGCGGCCGGGATTCGCGGTACTCTGGAAGCATGTCAATAGCATCGCAGGAAGCGCAGAAGCAGCTGGATCGTATCGTGGCGCTGGGTTACCCGGACGTGGCGGACATGAGCGCCGCCGCGTTCCGCGCGCTCGCACGGCCGCTGATCCATGCGTTGGAGCATACCGATCTGGGCTCGAACATCCTGCTGATCCCCACGCGCGAGCTGGTGTCGCCTGAGTCGCTGATCGCCCGAACCAGCATCAACCGCATGGCCGGTTTCACGACAATGCCTCCGCGCGACATCGCAAGCTTCCTGCCGCAGGACGGGTTCGAGCCGCCGGAAGGGCCGTTCTATCTGGTTGTCGAGCCGCATACCGGCACCTGCTACATCAATCGCGAGCCGGACGTGGCGCGCAAGCTCATCGATTCCGACGAGCGCACGCCACTGACCCTTGAAGAGGGTCTTGCCATTGCCACGCAGCACCCCGATTGGCTTGAGATCAAGAACGGGTTCAACCTGCTCGGCTCTCGCAGCGCCGACGGGCGCGTGCCCAGCATCTGGATGAGCCAGAACGCGCCGCGTCTGGGGGCCGTGTGGCCGAACTCGCGGCACACGTGGCTGGGTAACGCCTACTGCATGGCCCGGCGCGGCGTGAGTCTGTTCCACTGAATTTCGCTGGAGCGCTTGTCTGTCGCCTTCGCTGGGCCGCCGCACAGTGACGCATCTGGGCGTGACCGATGGATGCTTGGTGTTTCCTGATATGTGACACTGTGTTGTACGACGCCCGGTTTTATGATGTTCTTGATGTGTTCGCGAGCGCTTTCGCACCGGCGGGTAATGATGAGAGACGCCATTGGGCGGGGGAGAAAGGCGGACACGCATGAAGTGCCCATATTGCGGGAATGACGAGAGCCCGGACAGCAAATTCTGTGGGAACTGCGGGCAGCCGCTGCAACAACAGGTATCACAGGCCGCGCCGGCGTCGCAGCCCGCAGTATCGCAGATGCCCCAGCCCTCTGCGGCGCAACAGCCGGCGACTCCAGCTGTACCACTGCCAGGCGGCGGATTCGCGCCGGCTCCTGCTGCACCTCAGGAGCCGCTCCAGCCAACACAGCCTTTGCAGCCGGCTCAGTCCCAACCTCAGCCGCAGCAGCCTGTTGCCCAACCGGCGTGGCCGCAAGCCCAGCAGTTCGCCCAGCCGTCAGGTGCCGGAGTCTCGACTCCGGCCGCGCCCGCAACCCAGCCGTCAGCGGCGACGCCGGCCGTGCCAGGGAAAACGCCGAAGCCCAAATCCAGAGGCAAGCTCATCGGCCTCATCGTGGCCGTGGTGATCGCCCTCGCGTTGGGTATCGGTCTTGCCCTGTTCCTCACGCATCGCGCGGGCATCTGGGGCGGAACCCCGCTGCCTACCGCCGAAGAGATCTCCGGTGCGTCCGGCGGCGAAGCCACCGCCGATGACGTGGTCACCCAGCTGAAAGCCAAGGGCGTGAAGGCATCGAAGGCGATCATCTTCTCCGGCAAGAAGAAGGGTGTGTTTCTCGGATATGAGGGCATGAAGCCCGGCGACCGCGTCCAGAAGGACGCCGCGGTAATCGTCCAGGAGTCGGGCGGCCCCGGTGTGCCCAAGAACACGATGGGCAAGCAGGCCACGAAGGTCGTATCCACGTTCAAGACGATGGGTGTGCCGGTACATTACAAGCAGGTACCGGTGTCCGACACCAAGAAGAAGCCAATCGGTTCCGTGGTGGTGACCTACCCCGCCGAAGGACAGGCGCTGTCGGACGGCGACAAGGACGACGGCATCTACATCGGCGTCGCCACGAAGAGCGACGGCGGCGCCATCAGCATCGACATCGTCGGCCGGGACGTCGACACGGTGAAATCCGAACTGGAAAGCCAAGGACATGACGTGACGCTCGTGCCGCGCCTCGCCTCGAAGAAGTTCGTCGGCAAAGTGTCCGGTTCCGACCCGATGCCCGGATCCACGGTAGCGGAAGGCGATGCGGTCACGCTGTATTACGGCATCGACGCCAGCGGCGTCAAGGACGCCTACACGGTTCACGATTCCCCGGAGACCGGCGGCGACAATCTGCTCGGTGTCTCCGGTGTGGCCGCGGGAACGTGGTGCAACAACTCCGGTGACTGCATCACGTTCAAGGATGGCGGCGATGGCAGCGAAGGCAACTCGTACATCCCCTATCCGGAAGGTCGCGACGGTACCGAATACGGCGAATACGAGTCGCTGAGCTCCTGCGATGCCATCCAGCAGCCGTACTGCTCCAGCCCGAAAGCCGACTATCTGCTCACCGGTGACACCGGCGCGTTCGAACTGTTCCCGCGATCCAGTATGACGAACTACTGGTGCGGCACCAGCCCGGAAGACTCGAATACGGCAGGCGGCATCGTCTGCAACAACGGCAAGATGGTCGAAAACGGCGATTACAACAATATCTCCGGCGCGACGTATCACATGCAGGACTTCTATCTGGTCGTGCCGGTCGGCGCGGACCTGAACAAGCTCGAAAGCGACGGGTACTTTGACGCGGACGCGCTGGCCGCGGCCAAGAAGCAGAAAGCCGTGAACACGACCAAGCCGTTCCTGATCTACCGTGACCCGAAGCTCTACGACAAGACCACGGCGGACATGACCAATAACTCCGCCAACCCGTTCATGCCGTACAACGGCTACGTCGGCGGCAAAAACGACATCGTCAAGATGAAGCCCGCTCCCAGCGACGACACCGTGTACTATCTGACCGTCTCCATCGACCTGGATTGGGGTGAGCTGCCCGACGCCGATGTCAAGGAGCCGGGCGGCAGCGCCGGCGCGGACGGCGGTGCATCATCGGCCAAGCCCACCAAGGACATGAGCCTGACGGATGTTCGCACCGCACTCGGCAAAGGCGATTTCTAGCCGATAGCAGGCAAATACTGCCTGAAAGACGACAGTTGGTGCCTGACGTTGGACGACAAGGGCAAGGCCACCTCGGTTGGCTCGGGCAAGCCCATGCTGAGCCCCGATGATCCGCAGTCGGTCACGCTGCACGCCGGACGGACACGGGTGGTGACGATTGGTGGAAGGTGCCGTCGGACGTCGGCATCGAGCTCATGGGGCCGGATAGCGACTATCGTTGCGGTGGCAAGAAAGGATTCAAATTCTGCTATGGGTCGAGCTCGACGTATAGCGAGGCCGAAATCAACAAGCCGATGGACTCCATCTATGTGCCAGCCGGCATCAGCAGCAACAAACTGGAGGGACTGGCCGGCGCGAGCTACCAGTTGCCGACGTGTCAGGCCATGCCAAGCCTGACAGCTCCAAGCCGTTCCTGAAAATGGAGGGGTACCACATGAACGTCGTTCCCCCTTGACGAGAACGTGCTGTACCTGACCGGAGTAGAGGTAGGGCCGGCCCGGGGACGAGCCGGGTGGATATACGGCGGATATGAATAGGCATGGTGTCGACGATATCGCCGCCGGAACCATGCCCTTTGTCGTCTGTTTGCCGCCGCTGCGCTAGCGTCGCAGACGCCGTGCGATGGAGTGCACGATTGCCGCGAAGCCGGCGGATAGGGTCAGGGCGACGGTGGCAAACACCCGCGGCCGGCGCAGTTCGTTGCGCAGGGTCGCGGCGCCCGTCACGCAATGATCCTCGAAGAACACGCGCAACTCATTGCCGCTGTAACGGCCGACCAGGTCGCCCCACGTGAGCATACGGGTCTCATACGCGGCCGGGTCGTCCTCGCGGAACTCGAACAGGCGGATGCCGCGCAGGCGAGACTTCGGACCGTAGCATTCGAAGCCGCACGTCGGTGCATACCCTAGATCGAGGTCATGCACGTGCCCGACGAACGAGTTCTTGTGATCGTGCCCGCAGTACAACGCGAAATAGCCGCCCGCCTCGCGCAATGCGTCCACCTCGCCGACGTTCTCGTCAGCGCAGCCGATCGCCTCGCCGAGCCGTGACCCCGGCCGGCATACGGCGTCGTTGAGCACGTAGCAGCGCCCGGCGTAATTGCGGGCGCCCTCCACGGCGTTCGGCGTCCATGCCGGGACCTCGGTCAGGCAGTCATAGAATTCCTGCGGCGGAATATGCTGGAACGTGATCGACGGCACCGGTTCGCCATCGCCGTTGCGATCGGCGAGCGTGCGCTGCACGTCGCCCAGCCATGCGATCGCCTCAGCGCTCGGTGTGCCGTAGCCGTCCGAATCCGCCAGGTCGAGTCCGCGCGAATGCGCCACATACCGCGGGTACTGGGCGTCATTCTCCTCCGGCTTGCCCGCATAATCGCCGGAATTGACCAGCATCACGCCCATCGCCACATGCTCCGAACCGTCGGAGGACAGCACGGGCAGCGCGAATGTGCCCGGCTCGATGGCCAACGGCGAGCCGCCGGCAGCATCGGCCTCGGGATTCAGGCAGCCGGGGAACTCGCGGTAGATGTCGTCCTGCTCGTCAGGCAGGATGCCGCACTGGAAGTCGTGATTGCCATAGGTCGCGGCGAACGGCACGCCCGCGTTGATGACCGGTCCGAGGAACGCGCTGAACGTGTCGCGCACTTTCTGCCGGGTGTCGTTCATCAGGTCGTCCATCGTGACCACATCGTCCTGCGGTGGCAGGTCCGGATCGCGCCGCGCCGCGATGCGCCTGTGGATGCCGTGTAGCTTCGCCTCGATTTCGGTGACGAGACGTACGCGTGCGCCGGGGTTCTCGCCGCGCCGGCGCAGGAACGTGTCGATGTACGCGGGATCGTACCCGCGGATTTGATCGCCGGTGAACACCACCAAATCTGGCTTCGCCTCGTTGATTGCGGCCTCGATCATGCGGATCGTGTCGCGGTTGACTTCCGGGCCGTCCTGAATGTCGGCCATTTGCAGCACGCGGAACGTGCCGTCGTCGTGAAAACGCAGTGTCATGCCCTCCACTGTAGCGAGTCGCCCTGTGCGGCGCCATACTCTTCGCGAAGTCGCCACCACGCGTGGAGCGGGCGCCGCCATGCAGTCAATGGGCGTCCGGAGAGGGGCCGAAACGTTATCTCGGCAGGGTATCTACGTTTCGAGGGGGTGACTCGGACGCTCCGGAACATCTATCTGCATTTCGAGGGGTTGGTGGCCGAGTATCAATGGCATGGGAGCCGCATGATTCCAGTAGCGTCCATCATGCAATACCTCGAATATCGAGCAACGCCAACCCCTTGAAACGCAGATAGATGTTCGGCGGGCCTGAAATCACCCCCTCGGAAGCGAGATAACGCTCCGAAGGCCGCATGGATTGGCCGCATTCTTGATATCTCGGCGGTTTACCGGGGCGCTTCACGCTAGACTGATTACTTGCACGACCTATCGTGCGACGACAACATACGGCCGGCAGGCAACAGGCGCCGGCATCATCAAGTAAAGGAGGAGATATGGGTCAGGATCAATCATCAGTGTTTGATCTTGCGGCGGTCGCCGCGGCGTCCAATGGGGGGAACAACGACCCGCTGCTGCCTCCCGCACGATTCATCGGCGAGCCGCAGAAGCCGAGCGATATGCCTTACACCAAGTACGTCGCCTACGACAAGCAGGTGCCGTTCGACTATCCCGAGCGCACGTGGCCGGGCAAGCGTCTGCAGCGTGCCCCGCGCTGGTGCTCCGTCGACCTTCGCGACGGCAACCAGGCGCTCGTCAACCCGATGGACTCCGAGCGTAAGCTGCGCTTCTGGAACCTGCTCGTCTCCATGGGATTCAAGGAAATCGAAGTGGGCTTCCCGTCCGCCTCAGAGACGGATTTCGACTTCATCCGCATGCTTATTGAACGCGAGCTCATCCCCGACGACGTGACCATCGTCGTGCTCACCCAGTGTCGTGAGCACCTGATTCGCCGCACTTACGAGGCGCTCAAGGGCGCCAAGCGTGCGATTGTGCATTTCTACAACTCGGTCTCCGTGCTGCAGCGCGAGGTCGTGTTCCGCAAGAACAAGGAAGAGATCAAGAAGCTCGCCACCGACGCGGCCGAGCTGTGCAAGGACCTTGAAAACGAGGCCAAGGGCATCGACCTGTATTACGAGTACAGCCCCGAATCGTTCACCGGTACCGAGCCGGAATACGCGGTCGAGGTGTGCAATGCGGTCATCGGCGTCATCAAGCCGACCCCCGAGCACCCGATGATCATCAACCTGCCGGCCACGGTCGAGATGACCACGCCGAACGTGTTCGCCGATGAGGTGGAGTACGTGTCCACGCATCTTGACGACCGTGACGCCGTGGTGCTCTCCCTGCACCCGCACAACGACGAAGGCATGGGCGTGGCCGCCACCGAGCTGGCCGTGCTGGCCGGCGCCGACCGCGTGGAGGGCTGCCTGCTGGGCAACGGCGAGCGCACCGGCAACGTGGACCTGGTCACGCTGGGTCTGAACATGCTCACGCAGGGCATCGATCCGCAGATCGACTATTCGAACGTTCCCGAGATCCGCAAGACCGTCGAGTACTGCAACCAGATCAAGATCTCCGAGCGTCATCCGTACGCGGGCAACTTCGTGTTCACCGCGTTCTCCGGCTCCCATCAGGACGCCATCAAGAAGGGCCTCGAAGCCCGCGAGGTCGCTGCGGACCGAGTCGGCGCCGATCTCGACAAGTTCGTGTGGCTCGTGCCGTACCTGCCGATCGACCCGAAGGACATCGGCCGCACCTACGAGGCGATCATCCGCGTCAACTCGCAGTCCGGCAAGGGCGGCATGGCCTACCTGCTCAAGACCAACCACAACCTCGACCTGCCGAAGCGTCTGCAGGTGGAGTTCGACAAGATCGTGCAGAACTTCGCCGACACGACCAAGAAGGAAGTCAAGGACGAGGACATCTGGCGTCTCTTCAAGGACGAGTACCTGCCGGTGGAGCAGTCCGGCATGACGGCCGCCGGCGTGGTCGTCGGCGATACGCATGACGCGACGCTCGCTCCGTGGGGCCGCCTCAAACTGCTCAAGGTAGCCGTCAGCTCCGGCGAGGATGGTTCAGACACCGTGCTCAAGGCGCGTGTGCTCGACCGCGGCGTGAACGTGGGCGTGGACGAACCTCACGAGCGTGAGGTCTCCGGCATCGGCAACGGCCCGATTGCGGCGTTCCTCAACGCGGTTTCCAACCTCGGCATTGAGGCGTCCGTGATGGATTACGTGGAGCACACCATGTCCGTCGGTACCGACGCCATGGCCGCGTCCTACGTGGAATGCCAGGTGAGCGAGGACGCTGAGACCCAGATCATCTGGGGCGTCGGCATCGACTCCTCGATTACCACCAGCGCGCTCAAGGCGATCATCTCCGCGATCAACCGTTCGCAGCGCTGATATTTCGCGGTAAACGAAAGGGTGGCTGCAGGATTCGTCCTGCAGCCACCCTTTTTTGATGGTCGTGAGAGGGCCGGAACCACCTCCAGTCGCACGGGGTCTAGCTCTCGTCGTGCCCTCTCCGGCGGGGATGGTCAACGCACGCCAATAACCGCGAATCCGGCCTCGTCCCTCACTGCGACGCTATGCCGTTGGTGCTGGATTCATTGCCGGTGGAGCAGCCGGCGGCGGTGGGATCGGTCGCGCAATCCGAGCCTCCGCCGTTGTTGCCGTTGTTCCCTCCGTTGCCGTTATTCCCGTTGTTGCCGCCGTTCCCGCCATTGCCATCGGACCCGTTGCCGCCCGATCCATTGCCGTTGCCATTCGAACCGTTGCCGGTCTGCGGCTTCGTCGACTGCGAGCCCGACCCGTCGCCAGACTGCGTGCCGCTCTGCGACGACTGGTCGTCGCTCTTGCTGCCGCCCTGCGAATTCCCGCCCTGCGACTGGCCGCTGTTGCCCCAAGACGAGTACTGCGAACCGGTGCCCCACGTGCCGTCGGGTCCACCGATCTTGCCGCTGTCGGTCACGTCGGGGAACTTCTCGTCCGCCACGTTCTCCAGCGCCCTCGACATGTAGTTGGTGAACAGCACGGCCGGATATCCCATGCCCTTGTAATACCCGTTGATGGTCGGCAGTTCCAGCGCCTCGCCGTTCGCTCCGGGATTCCAGATGGCGAACATGGTGAGCGTCGAGGGCGTGAACCCGATGAAGCTCACGGCCTTGTTGTCGTTTGCCGTGCCGGACTTGCCCGCCATCGTCTTGCCGATCGCGCTCGCCGCACGACCGGTACCGTATTGGATGGTGCCTTCCATCGCCTTGACCACCAGTCCGGTGTCGTTCGCGTCGAACACCTGCTCCGCGGTGGATGGCGCCTTGTACAGTTCCGGCCCCTTGCTGCTCTTCACGCTGGCGACGATGTGCAGCGTCGGCTTCTTGCCCTGGTTGGCGATGGTGGAGAAGCCGCGCGCCATGTCGATCATGCTCAGGCCGGAGTTGCCGAGCGTCACGTAGCCGTCATCGGTGATCTTGCCTTTGATGCCGGCCGTGTGCGCGGTCTTGATTATCGTGTCCGCGCCGAGATGCTGCTGCAGATCCATGTACACCGTGTTGACGGAGTTCGCCGTCGCCTTGTACAGGTTGATGTAGCCGTAACTAGCGCCGCCCGAGTTCGACATCGGCTGTTTCAGCCCGGGGAAGCTGCGCGGCGAGTTGCCGTTGAACACAGTATCGAGGCTGACGCCCGACTGGACGGTCGAAAGCAGCGTGAACGGTTTCATCGTGGAACCGACTTCGTAAGTCGCGTCGGTGACGTTGTTGAGCTGTTTCTTCAGGTAATCCTCGCCCGCGTACAGCGAGATGATTGAACCGTCTTTGACGTTGACCGACAGGCCGCCGGTCTGTACGCCGTCCGGCATGCCCGCGTTGCCCTTGGTGGGGCTCGCGGTCTGATACATCAGATCCTGTTTGGATTTGTCGATGGTGGTGACGATGGTGTAGCCGCCGGTGTCGAGGTCGTCTTGCGTGAACGCCTTTGAGTTGATGAGTTCGCTACGGACCATCTGCAGCAGATACCCGTTGGGGCCCTCGTAGATGTTCTGCTGTGCGTTGGTGACGGTTTTCGGCATCGTGGCTTCACTGGCCTGTTTGGCGGTGATGTAGCCGTCCTCTTTCATGATGTTGATGACGCGCTCGAATCGCGATTTCGCCTGCTTGGCGTTGACGGCCGGATCCCAGTTGCTGGGGGACGGGATGATGCCGGCGAGCATCGCCGCCTCGGGCACAGTCAGGTCTTTCGCGTCCTTGCCGAAGTACGCCTGGGCGGCGGCCTGGATGCCGTAGGCGCTGCGGCCGAGATAGATGGTGTTGAGATAGTTGCACAGGACGGTGTCTTTGTCTTGCGTCTGCGCGATCTTGACCGCCAGTATGGCTTCCTTGAGCTTGCCCATGTAGGTGGTGGTCTCGCCGAGGTAATACCGTTCCGCGTACTGCTGGGTGATGGTGGATCCGCCCTGGCGGGTGCCCTTGGTGACGTTGTTGATCAGCGCCCGTGCGATGCCCTTGAGGTCGATGCCGCGGTCCGTGTAGAACGTGCGGTTTTCGGAGGCGACCACGGCCTGGCCCACGTATTTCGGCAGTACGGAGCAGTCGATGATCTCACGGTTCTGCTCGGCGAACGTGCCGATTTTCGTTTTGCCGTCCGCATAGTACACGCTGGTTTTCTCGGCCAGCGCGATGGTCTCCGGCTGGGGGATTTCGATGGTGGCGTACAGGTAGGCGAACGCGCCGATGCCGACGGCGAGGAACAGGCCGATGATGCCGAGCGTCCACTTGAGAATCAGATGCTTCTTGCGCCCTTTGGCTTTCGGGCCTTTCGAGCCGGGGGAGCGGTGGGTGCCGCCGCCGCGGTGTGTGCCTTCGGGCGGATTAGCGCCGCGGCCACGCCTTGAGCCGCTGTTGCGCCGCGCGCTGTAACCGTTGGTTGCGGCGGTGCCGCCGGTTCTCGTGCCCGTCGCCGCACCCGCTTGGGTGCCGGTCGCGGTGCGGCCTGAGGCGCCGGCCGCCCGACGACCGGACGTTCCTGCCGCGCGTCGGCCTGAACTGGAATTAACAGTGCGCGTATGTGAAGCCATGATTCTACCGTAGTCCTTGCAATATGATGCGAACCGGTTTGCGCGTATTTTCGCGCTTTCCTCACCGGTTTTCCTCTGAATCCTTACAAACGTCGATATCGTGCTTGGTGCTTGTCCATATCTAGCAAAACCACAACCATAGCAGATACCCCCTAAGGTGAGGCTTGGCAAGCGCTTTCGCCCCCGCTGGCGGGGGCTGTCGGACGCAGGCTGACCGGGGGTGGTTCGCGCAGCTTGAGCGGCTACTGCTGCTATCTTCGCTTTTCCCTCAATTCATCGAGAATATCCAGGAATTCGGAATCACGCTTGCTGCGGGACTGAACATACGAAAAACATTTCGTCCAGTAGTCCGGCACTGTGTCCATTTCCAATATTGGGTCAAATGCATGTAGCAAAGTCTCGGATTCTACGGGGAGATTGAGGGAGTGGCATAGCCAATCAGGCATATTCGCCGCATCGATACTCATCTTGCCCTCCGTCGTACCGCGCAGAACATCCGGGCATGTCGTTTGCGCGACGGCGAGTATGGGCCAGTATGAGAGCTTCGTTCGGATGGGCGGACCCAGTTCTGAGTACGGCGCTCTATTCGGGGGTGCGTGACATGTGGCGGGGCGTTGCCATCCCGTATGTCTCGTCCATCGCACGCAAGCCGGTATCGTGAGAAACGTTGGAAAATAAGGGTTTTAGTCGGATGCGTCACTGTGCGAGGGGCTCACACGGTGACGATACCCTCGCACGGTGACGGTCATGACCGTCCTTAATGTGAGTCGGATTCTGCATTGTGGATTGTATGAATGCTTCGCTGGTTTGGGCCCGTCCAAAGCGGTGCGGCGTTGCCTCATCCGGTCATAGTCCCACTTTCCGGTGAGCGTATGAGACTGTGGCCGGATGGGATGGGCGGGAGATCCGGATGAAATGAGAAGAGGCGGCGGCGGAAGTGCCCGCCAGTCGGTGTCACCGGGCGTGCAGCATCGGCGCGACCTGCTCCTCATATGCGGTGAGGGCGGCGTCGATCACGTTGTGCATGTCGTAGTACTTGTAGGTGCCCAGGCGCCCGCCGAACACGACGTTCGGCTCGGCGGCTGCCCTGGCTGCGTACCGCTCATAGAGCGCCTTGTCGGCGTCCGTGTTGATCGGGTAGTACGGTTCGTCGCCGCGCTCGGCGAAGCGGGAGTATTCCTCCCACACCACTGTCCTGTTGTGGTTCTGCGCGTCACGCCTTTCCGGGTTGAAGTTCTTGAACTCGATGGCGCGGGTGTAGGGCACGTCCGCGTCGGAGAAGTTCATCACCGGGCAGCCGAAGTGGTCGTCCTCGTCGTAGCGCACTTCCTTGAAGTCCACCGTGCGCCATTTCAGGTCGCCGAGTTCATAGCCGAAATACCGGTCAATCGGCCCGGTGTAGACCACGGGCGTGCCGGCGGCGCGCAGCGCCTTCTTGTTGAGCGGCTGGCTCTCGTCGAAGAAGTCGGTGCCGAGCGTCACATGGATGCGCGGGTCATCGATCATGCGCTCCATCCACGCGGTGTAGCCGTCGCGCGGCAGTCCCTCCCATGTGTCTTTGAAGTAGCGGTTGTCGTAGTTGAACCGCACGGGCAGCCGCTTGATGATGCTCGCCGGCAGTTCGGCCGGATCGGTCTGCCATTGCTTGGCGGTGTAGTTCTTGATGAACGCCTCATACAGCGGCCGTCCGATCAGCTGGATGCCCTTGTCGTTGAGGTTTGTCGGGTCGGTGCCGGCCAGTTCACCGGCCTGTTCGGCGATGAGCTGCCTCGCCTCGGCGGGCGTGTAGGCCGCCCGGAAGAACTGGTTGATGGTGCCGAGATTGATTGGCAGCGGGTAGACCTCGCCGTCGTGCGTGGCGTACACGCGATGCACGTAGTCGGTGAATGCGGTGAAGCGGTTGACGTAATCCCAGACGCGTTTGGTGGAAGTATGGAACAGGTGGGCACCGTATTGGTGGATTTCGGCACCGGTCTCCTCGTCGATATAGCTGTACACGTTGCCGCCGATGTGGCTGCGCACATCGATGATCTCGACCCGGGCGCCCGCGCGCTCCGCCGCCTGCTGTGCGATGGTCAGGCCGAACAGGCCCGCGCCGACGATCACCAAATCCGCGTTCATAGCTTCCTTTCGTTGCGGCCCGCGTCTGCGGTGCCGGTCGCGCCGTGACCCTTCCATTTGATGATTCGCGCTGTTCCCCGCGTCGAATATGAACGGCCATCATGTGCGTTTCGTTCTCAGCTCAACCAAGGATACCGCACATTATCGCCCGCGCGACCACCCCTGTGAACGATTTGATGAACGTTCGGTGACGGCATGTCCGGCGTCTTTTACAGCGCGCACACGACCAGATATATGGCCACCACGTGGCAGGTGTACCCGATGACCGTGCCCATGTGAAACACCTCATGAAACTCGAACCAGCCCGGAATCGGATTGGGTTTGCGAATCGCGAAGCATGTGGCGCCCGCAATGTAGGCGGCCCCGCCGCACGCAATCAGCACGGTCGCCGCCGGACCCACCGCGGGCGCGGTCCACAGCGCCGGAAGCAGTGTGACCGGCGCCAGCCCCAGCACCACGTACACGACGGTGAACACCCAGTTCGGCGCTCGCAGCCATACGATATGCATCACCGTGCCGACGAGCGCCGCCGCCCATATCACCGTCAGGTACGGCCATCGGATCGAAGGGCTGAGGGCGAACAGCACCGGCGTATTGGTGCCGGCGATGATCAGGAAGATGTTGGAGTAGTCGATGCCGCACAGCACGCGCGTCACCTTAGCGCTGCGCCACGGTACGACGTGCAGCAGGGCGCTGTTGCCGAACAGCAGTATCGCCGACGCGCCGTAAATCGCGCACGCGGCCTTGACCGGTCCGGCCGGCGCTATGCAGATCAGCACGATGGATGCGGCGATGCACAACGGCAGGGTGATGAGGTGCTGCCATCCGCGCAGCCGAGGCTTGCGGTTGCCGAATGCATCGACCGGCGTGACCTGGCGTTCGGCGGCTTTCAGTGTGGCCTTGGCTTGGCGATAGCGTGCGCGCGCGGCGCGATACTGCTCGAGGGCGCGGTTCATCGCGGTGTCCGAGGCGCCGGTCTGCGTCGCGGCCATGCCGGCAGCGGTTGCGGTCTGCGCTGTGGCGGCCGCCCGCATCCCGCCGCCCGCGGTCTGTCGCCGCGCTGTTTTTCGCTGCGCCGCGGACTTGCGTATGGATGGTGCACTGATTGACGCGCTCATCATCATCACCTCGCTGCGGCCGGAATGCCCGGCCTACACTAACTTACGCTACCGTAACTTAGTGTAGGTCGCTGATGGTTCGCTGACAATGCTTCTCTGGTGGTGAATCGAATGCCGTCCGGGCCGCCGAAGGCAGCATGGCGGTTCGTGTGTATCATATATTGACCGTCAGCTGAAGATTTTCATAGTTTTTTCTTATAGCCGGGCATAAGCGGATCGTGGATGCGCCGGGATCCGGAAGTACGTGCTCGACTGCCGTAATGGATACCGGTCGAATACGCTGTGGCCGCATGGGAGGGGGCTGAAAAGCGCGGTCTGATGGAGGTCTGCCTGTCTGACGATGGCGTGCGTCATGCGCGGACCGTGAGAGTCGGCGTATATGGCATTGTGAGGTGAGTGTTAACAATATGTTTCTGAGACGTTGCGCGATGCGACAAAACGTAACGATATCGGACGAGCGCCAGGTCTAGTTTCTTTCACAGTGTCGTCGTGAGTGACGCACGCAAAGAGAGGAAAACAATAATGGCCAATAAGCAATGGCCTCGCTGGGTTGCCGCTGTAGCGGCCCTGGCGATGGCAGGCAGCCTGCCCGGTACCGCGCTCGCGGCTCCGGCACAAGGTGACGCGGCGTCCACGACGCCGACTCTGTCGACCGGCAATCTGAAGAGCAAGGTCTCATCCCAGCTTCAGCAGGCGAAGGGCGAGGTCACCGCATTCATCCAGACCACCAGCCCCTCCGCGCTGGAACGCAAGAACAGTGTGCTCAAGAACTTCAGCAGGCAGCGTTCCGCGCTGCCCACGCTGAAGCAGCGCGCGCAGTCGGCCCAGGCGGCCACGCAGAGCGCGAAGACCGCCGAGAAGACCTCGGTGAACGTGTTCTCGCAGCTGCAGTCGCTGGACTCCAGCGCCAAGAAGATCTACTCCACCTCGTATGCGCTGTCCGGCGTAGCCGTTCGCGCCGACGCGGCGTCGCTGCGCAAGCTCGCCGAGCAGTCCGGCTCGGTGGCGCACATCACGATCCTGACGCCCAAGAAGGCGCTCGACACGACCAACGGCAGTGGCGAAGCCCCCGCGAACAAGAACAACGACCAACTGGTCAACGCCGTCAAGACTTGGGAACAGACCGGCAAGACCGGCAAGGGCGTGAACATCGCAGTCGTCGACACCGGCCTCGACTACACGCACGCCGACTTCGGCGGCGCAGGCACCACCGAGGCCTACCAGACCGCGCTGAACTCCACCGCCGACCCGCTGACCGACCCGAAGGTCAGCAAGCTGCTCGACAAGACGAAGTTCAAGGGCGGTTACGATTACGCCGGCGCCACGTATAACCCGAACGCCGGCAACAACAATCCCACCCCGGACGCCAACCCGATCGACGGCCAGGGCGGCCACCACGGCACGCACGTCGCCGGCACCGCGCTGGGCTACGGCGTCAAGGCCGACGGCACCTCGGGCAAGACCGATACCGCAGGCTACCAGAAGCTGACCGCCGGCGACATCGCCAGCTGGAAGATTGGCCCCGGCGCCGCTCCCGAGGCCGGCATCTACTCGTACAAGGTGTTCGGCGACAACGGCGGCACCACCGACCTGGTGCTCGAAGCGCTTGACGGCATCGCCAAGCACAACACCGAGGCGGAAGTCAACGGCGACGAGTCCAGCCGCATCAGCATCGTCTCCATGTCGCTCGGCGGCAGCTTCGGCGCCTCCGACGACCCGGAGAACGTGGCCGTGGATAACCTCACCGCAGACAACGTGCTGTCCGTGATCGCGGCCGGCAACGACGGCGACATCACCGACATCATGGGTGCCCCCGGCACCGCCAAGAGCGCGCTGACCGTGGCCGCGAGCCAGTCCGGCAAGGCGCTGCAGGACGCCGTCGAGGTGACCGCCGGCCCGGCCTCGCTCAAGGGCCAGACCCTCGCCGGCCAGTACTCCGTGAACTACGCGAAGCTCGACGACTTCTCCCTGACCGGCAAGGTCGTGCGCGTCAAGGACAAGGACAACCTGGAAGGCTGCAAGGCATACTCCGCCGATGACGCCGCTGCCGTCAAGGGCAACATCGCCTACGTCGAATGGAACGACGCCGCTGTGAACTGCGGCTCCAAGACCCGCTTCGACAACGCCGAGAAGGCCGGCGCGACCGGCATCCTGTTCGGCTCGCAGGCGAACATCCCCGAGTCCGGCATCGGCGGCAACGCCGACATCCCCGGCTTCCAGCTGGTCAAGAACGCCGCCGAGAACAAGGACCTGCAGAGCGCCATCGATGACGGCACGCTGACGGTGACCCTGTCCACCAAGCTGCGTATGAGCAAGGACGCCGACTACTCCAGCGAGAGCGAAGACACCATCGCGTCCTTCACCTCCCGTGGCATCCACGGCTCCTATGACGGCACCGCCAAGCCCGATGTCTCCGCTCCCGGCGTGGGCATCGTGTCCGCTTCGGCCGGCACCGGCAACAGCGACGAGATCATGAGCGGTACGTCCATGGCCACCCCGTTGACCTCCGGCGTCGCCGCGCTGGTCCGTCAGGCCCGGCCCGAATACCTGGCCAACGTGGTCAAGGCCCAGCTGATGAACACCGCCAACCACGACGTGCTCACCGCGGATCGCAAGACCGCGTACGGCCCGCTGCGTGTGGGCTCCGGTCGTATCGACGCGCTCGCCGCAGTGAACAACAACGTGCAGCTTGCCGGAGAGGATAACGAGGCCATCACCGCGCAGTTCGGCGTCATCCCGGTCGGCAAGGACGGCTACACCGACAAGCAGACCATGCAGCTCGTGAACAACACCGATCATGACATTACGTACAAGCTCACATACTCGGCCCGCACCCCGGTGCCGGGCGTCACGTACTCGGTGAGCGGCGACAACGGTGGGGACACCGTGGTCGCCAAGTCCGGGACCAGCACCAGCTTCCGCGTGAAGATCAGCATCGACCAGTCCAAGCTGACCCGCACCCGTGACGCCACGCAGTCCGCGCAGGTCGCAGGCAAGGACCGCCAGTACGTGACCGACGCCAGCGGCATCATCACCGCGACTCCGGTCACCCAGGAGGATGACGCCACCACGCTGCGTGTGCCCGTCACTTCGGTGCCGAAGGCAATCTCCGAAACCACCACGGAACTGAGCGGCTTCAACAACAAGAAGGGCACGCTGTCCGTGTCCGGCCATGGCCTTGACCAGGGCGACACCGCCACCGGCTACCACTCCGAGCTTGTCCCGTTCGTGTACGGTGCCGAGGATCCGGTCGACGGCTACACCGGCAACGGTGACGCCGCTCGCAGCCTTGCCGCAGGTGACATCCGCGCGATCGGTTATTCCAGCACCGCACCTCAGCTCTCCGATCCGTCGCAGGGCCTGCTGAGCTTCGGCATCATCACCGACAAGACGTGGTCCCACCTGGGCAACAATTTCGTTCCGGACGTGATCTTCGACGTGGACGGCGACATGAAGGCCGACTACATGATCTCGGTGAGCACCACCGAAGGCAACACGCAGTACGACACCGCATGGGCCACGACGACTTCCGCGACAACCGGCAAGGTCGTTGACGAGGAGCCCATCGACCCCGCATATGTCTCCGACTCCAACCAGGTCGTGCTCTCCGTGAAGCTGTCCGCCCTTGGATTCACCAAAGACACCAAGGTCGCCCCGATCGCCTACATGGCACAGATCGAGTCGATTTACGCTGCCGGCGCGAAGGATCAGTACATCGTCGACACTGCGGGTGGTTCCAAGGACGACTCGTTCGACGCGTACCACCCTGCCCTGTGGTTCGGCGACTCCGCCACCGAAGGCAACGGCACGGTCAGCTTCCCCGACGAGAACGGCACGAAGGTCGCCGTCCACACCGCGGATGATTCGTCCGAGACCGCTCCGAAGGTGCTGGCGCTGCACAAGAACGGCTTCTTCCCGAACATCGAGACCGATGAGCCCGTCATCGACGCGCACACCGTGAAGAACATCGACAAGGCGCTGCTGGAGACTCTGGTCTTTGCCGCTAGCAAGTACCAGGAATCCAACTACACGGCGGATTCGTGGGCCGCATTCAAGAAGGCCTTCGACGCGGCGAAGAAGGTGCTCGACTCCGACACGGCCACGCAGCAGCAGGTCAACGACGCCTACACGGCGTTGCGAACCGCCATCAACGGGCTCGTCAACGCGACCGCCAAGCCGTCTAAGGACAAGCTGAAGGCGGCGGTGGATGCTGCGGCCAAGCTGAAGGAATCCGACTACACGGCGGATTCGTGGGCTGCGTTCGTCAAGGCGCTTGATGCCGCCAAGGCGGTGCTCGCCAACGACAACGCGACTCAGGAAGAGATCAACAACGCGACCGGCGCTCTGTTCAAGGCCGAAGAGGCTTTGGTGAAGAAGGCCGGCACGCCGACGAAGCCCGGCAAGCCGAGCCAGCCTGGCGCCCCGGCGAAGCCCGGTGCGTCGGGCGCCAACAGTGGCCAGAACGGCAGCAATGCCGGCGTCGCCAAGACGGGTGCCGCTGTCACTGGCATCTCGGGCGTAGTCATGCTGCTGCTCGCCGCCGGGGCCACGCTGGTGATCATTCGCCGGCGTGACGCGGTGCGTCGCTAGTCTCCCATAGCCGATAATGCCCTTTCCCGCGAGCGCGGGGAGGGGCATTATTGTCGTTGCGCACCCGATATCCGGGGGTGATGTATACTAGTACAGCCTTCACGTGGCGTTATGTCACCCAATCCCCCCAGGGCAGGAATGCAGCAAGGGTAAGTGGCCTCTGTCGGGTACGTGAAGGTTTTCTTTTTCTTTTCTTGGCCCCTCACCCTGACCGTCGCGGCACCGTGAGGCTTAAATTACAGGTTGAAATCGCCGTTCTTGGCAATTCCCCGTGCGAAATCGCCGTTTTTGGACCTTGAAACGGCGATTTCACACGGGGAATAGTAGATTTCGGCGATTTCAACCCGTATTTTGATATGCCGGGGCCAGGTTTTCGATTATTCTGTCGGAATATGGGCGCGATGAGGCGACTGACACATGTACAGGCTCTACAGTCTTGAACTATGAGTGAAGAACAGCGTGTTGATGATCCCGCCGAAATCTCGCGTGACGGTGCGATTCCGCCTGACGCCGTGCAAGTCAGCGGCGACCGGGCTGATGCGGCAACGTCGGCGGAACGCCTGCCGTCCACGGAGACGACCGATGCGCCCGCTGACACGCCGAATGAGCCGGATACCGCAGCCGCATCGGATACGACGTCATCTGGCGCGTCGGCATCAGCCCCCGCACCAGAACAGGCGCGCTCGTCGGCGAAACAGGAGCCAGAACCCGTGGTGCCGCAGGCGTCCCCGGCCAGCGCATGGTCCGCTTTGGAGACGACCGCGGATCATCCGCTGCGCACCCTCGGATCGCCCGCGCCGGCCGCGCGCAAACGTAAGGCCGCCGCGCCCGACGAACACGCGGCGGACATTGACGACGAGGCGGACATCGAGCGCGGATTGGCGCGTCGCGACCCGCTGACCGTGCGCCCGCGCGTGTCGAGCCGTGTGCTGTGTGCGGTGTTCGGCGTGCTGATGATCGCGATCTCGTTCGGCGCATGGTGGATCGCCGTGCGCACCGAGGACGGGCAATCGTACGAGGATATGGTGTTCAGCGGCTTCCACGACAGCCTGCCGTCGTGGGCGTCCGCTCTGGTCGCCCCGTTCATCAGCCGCAATATCACGTCAATCGCCGGGCATCCGTTGAACTTCACCGTAATCGTCTCCGCGCTGCTGATCGTTGTCGCGGCGGTGGTGATGCTGGTACGCAAGCGTTGGTGGCTGGTCGGGCAGTCCGCGGTGTTCGCCGCGCTGTGTTTCGCGTCCACATATCTTAAAGGTGTGCTGCCGCGGCCGTTCATCATCAACACCGTGTCTCAGCCCGCCAATTCCGCGCCTTCCGGTCATACGATGCTGGCCGTCGTCGCGGGCGTGCTGCTGCTGTTCGCGGTTCCGCGCGGATGCCGTGCGTGGATGGCGCTGGTCGGGGCCGCCTATGCGCTGGTCATCGGCCTGTCGGTGATCGCGGGGGCATGGCACCGCCCGGTTGACGTGGTGATGAGCCTGCTGCTGGCGGGCGGCTTCGCGCTGCTGGCGATGGCATTCACGCGCACGTCCGGCATGGACGCGCCCGGCAAACGCGCGTCCTCGCCGAGCGTGCAGATCGTCGGCACGGTGATGATCACGGCGGGTGTGCTGTGCTGCTGCTATGCCGCATACATCATGTGGCAGATTGAGCCCGGTCTGAGCCTGAGCGCGAGCTGGGCGAGCGTCGGCGCCCACGTCTCCACCTTCGCGATGATAGCCGGCGTTTCGTCGCTGGTGTTCGGGATGCTGCTGGCGATGCGCCAGATCACGGCGTCCCCGTTGAGCCGAGCCGGCCTGGTGGGGGCGCCGCCGGCCCCGCCGAAGAAGAAGCGGTGACCGCCGCGGAGCCGCGCGATTTGCCGTTTGACCATGCCGCGTGAGTATGATGAAGGCCAATGACATTGTAGGTAAGGAGAGACAATGGGCACCGGCAACAAGCTTGTCATCGTGGAGTCTCCCACCAAAGCGAAGAAAATCGGTGGGTATCTTGGCAGCGGCTACACCGTCATGGCATCGGTCGGTCACATCCGTGACCTTGCACAGCCCAGTCAGATTCCCGCGGACGACAAGGCCAGGTTCGGCAAGTTCGGCGTGGACGTCGACGATGGCTTCAAACCGTACTACATCGTCGACGGTGACAAGAAGAAGACCGTCGCCGAACTGAAAAAAGCGCTGAAGAACTCCGACGAGCTCTACCTCGCCACTGATGAGGATCGCGAAGGGGAGGCGATCGCCTGGCACCTGGTGCAGACGCTCAAGCCGAAGGTTCCCGTCAAGCGCATGGTGTTCCACGAGATCACCAAGGACGCCATCAAGACGTCGCTGGGCAACACCCGCAACGTGGACGAGGACATGGTGGACGCGCAGGAGACCCGCCGCATCCTCGACCGCCTCTATGGCTACGAGCTGTCGCCCGTGCTGTGGCGCAAGGTGGGCCCGGGATTGTCGGCCGGCCGCGTCCAGTCCGTCGCCACACGCCTGATCGTCGAGCGTGAGCGCGAGCGCATGGCGTTCGTGCGCGCCTCCTACTGGGACGTGACCGCGGTGCTGGGCGCGACGGACGCGGAGGGCGAGCCGGCGTCGTTCGAATCGCGCATGGTGTCGCTTGGAGGCAAGCGACTTGCGGGTTCCAAGGATTTTTCGGATGACGGCAAGCTCACGCCGTCCGGTTTCGCTGACAACGTATGCCAGCTGGATGAGGCCCATGCGAACGCCCTCGCCAAGCTCCTGGCCGACGCGACCTTCACCGTGGCATCGATGGAGACCAAGCCGTACCGTCGCCGCCCGCTCCCGCCGTTCACCACATCCACGCTGCAGCAGACGGCCGGCAACCGCCTGTCCATGAGCTCGCGTCAGACCATGCGTGCCGCGCAGGGGCTGTACGAGAACGGTTACATCACGTATATGCGAACCGATTCGGTGACCTTGTCGCAGGAGGCCATCGCCGCCGCCCGTGATGCCGTCGAATATCATTTCGGAAAGTCGTTCCTGTCCGATGGGCCCAAGCAGTATGTGACGAAGACCGCTAGTGCGCAGGAGGCCCACGAATGCATCCGACCCGCCGGCGCGCGGTTCCATGACCCGGCGGAGCTCTCCGGCAAGGTGCCCGCCGACCAGCTGAAACTGTACACGCTGATCTGGCAGCGCACGCTCGCTTCCCAGATGGCCGACGCCACCGGCTCCACCGCGACCGTGCGTCTGTCGGCTCCTGCCGGCGAGGACGGCGAGGCGATGTTCCAGGCGTCCGGCACGGTGATCGAGTTCCCCGGATTCATGAAGGCCACCGGGGAGGGCCGTCGTGCGGCGGCCCCCGCTGCCTCCTCGATGGGTGCCGGTGACGGCGAGGCCGCGGCGAAACGCGCCTCGCGCGAAACCGACGACAACGGATCGCTGCCGCCGATGCAGACCGGTGACCGTCTCGCCGCGTCCTCGGTGGAGGCTGACGGGCACGAGACCCAGCCGCCGGCGCGATACACCGAAGCGTCGCTGGTGAAGACGCTGGAGGCCAAGGGGATCGGCCGTCCTTCAACCTATGCGAGCATCATCTCCACCATCATCGACCGTGGATACGTCTACGAGCGCGGTCGCGCCCTGATTCCATCGTGGCTGGCGTTCTCGGTCATCAAGCTGCTGGAGACGAAATTCCCCAAGTACGTCGATTACCAGTTCACCGCGGATATGGAGAACGGGCTCGACCAGATCGCGCACGGTCAGGAGACCGGCCGTGACTGGCTGACCCATTTCTATTTCGGTTCCGGCGGCGACGCGGCGACTTCGGCAGACGAAGCGCACGCGGGCCTGCAGCAGCAGGTCGCGCAGCTGGGGGAGATCGACGCCCGCGCCATCAACACCATCGACATCGGCGACGGACTGCACGTGCGCGTCGGTCGGTACGGCCCGTATCTCGAAGACATGAACCACGTGGATGCGGCGGGCAACCCCAAGCGGGCCTCCCTGCCCGACACCATGGCGCCCGACGAGCTGACCGTGCAGGTCGGCCATGAGCTCATCGACAGCAATGCCGGTGGCCCGCGCGAGCTGGGCGTCGACCCGGCAAGCGGCGGCACGGTCGAAGTGCGCAACGGCCGGTTCGGCCCGTATGTGGCCTTGGTGCCGCTCGAGACGGACGGCGGGTCATCCGAGACGAAGTCCAAGAAGATCACTGTGCCCAAGCCCAAGATGGCGTCCCTGTTCAAGACGATGAGCCCCGAATCGATCACGCTGGATGATGCGCTGAAACTGTTGTCGCTGCCGCGCACCGTGGGCGTTTACGAGGAGGCCAACACCGAGACCGGCGAACTTGGCGAGGTCACGGTCGAGGCGAACAACGGCCGGTACGGCCCCTACCTGACCAAGACCGGAGCCGACGGCAAGTCCGAGACGCGGTCTCTCGCCTCGGAGGATGAGATCTTCACTGTGGACGTCGACAAGGCGAAGGAACTGTTCGCCCAGCCGAAATACGGACGCGGCCGTGGACGCGGCACCGCGAAGCCGCCGCTGCGCGAGCTCGGCCCCGATCCCGAAACCGGCAAGAACGTGACCATCAAGGATGGCTTCTACGGCGCCTACATCACCGACGGCGAAACGAACCGGACCGTGCCCAAGCAGTACACGGCCGAGTCCATCGAGCCGGCCGAGGCGTTCCGCCTGCTGGCCGAGAAGCGTGCCGCCGGCCCGTCCAAGCGCGGGCGTCGCAAGACGACGGGCGCCGCCGCGAAGAAGACCGCCGCGAAGAAGAGCTCCACGGCATCTGCCACCAAGAAGACGGCCACCGCGAAAAAGACGGCCGCCAAGAAGACCACGGCCAGGAAGACCGCCGCGAAGAAGACCGCCGAGTAGAGTCGCGTCGCAGCCGCCGCGATGGCGGCCTGGCCGCGTCGCATGCCGCCATCGCGTACACTGTGGGCAAGGGGGTAGATATGACTGGATTGTTCATTTCTTTCGAAGGCGTTGACGGCGTAGGGAAGACCACGCAGGTCGAGCGCCTGCGTGACTACTTGGAGGCTGCAGGCCGCGAGGTCGTGGTGACGCGTGAGCCGGGCGGCACGGCATTGGGCGGCAGCTTGCGTCAGCTGCTGCTGCGTGAGCCGGGAGACGCCGCGGAAGCCGATGGCGCCGATATCGCACCGCGCGCGGAGGCGCTGATCTTCGCCGCCGACCGGGCGCAACACGTGGCTGAAGTGGTCCGTCCGGCGCTGGAACGCGGAGCCGTGGTGATCACCGACCGGTATCTTGATTCGTCGCTCGCCTATCAGGCGGGAGGCCGTGAACTGACCGCCGACGACGTCCGCGGGCTGAGCATGTGGGCGACCGGCGGGCTGATGCCCGTGCGCACGTACCTGCTCGACATGGACCCGACGGCGGCGCACCGGCGTCTGCAGCATGACGCGGATCGCATGGAGTCCGCGGGCGACGAATTCCAGCAGCGCACCAGGCAGGCGTTCCTCGATCTGGCAGGCCACGAGCCGGGCCGTTTTCGCGTGATTGACGCCGCATGGCCGATCGAGGCCGTATGGGAGCACATCAAGGCGGACGTTGACGCGGTGCTGGCCGATGTCGCGGCGGATGAGCGGGCCGCGGCGCAGGCGGCTGCCGCTCAGGCTGCCGTCACTAAGGAAAGCGACGGTAACACTCCGGCTGGAGGTGCGCGATGAGCGTATGGGACTCCATTGTCGGCCAGCAGGCAGTGGTCGGCCAACTGCAGGCCATCGTCTCCGGCGACCCGAAGGCGCTGGCCCAGTCGTGGCTGATCTGCGGACCGCCCGGTTCCGGCCGCTCGAATGTTGCGCGCGCGTTCGCGGCCGCGCTGGAAAGCCCTGACAGGGGCCTTTCCGACGAGCCGACCAATATAACCCGTCAGGTGCTGTCCGGCACCCATCCCGACGTGACCACGTTGGCCACCAACAAGGTCACCATCGGCATCGATGACGTGCGCCAGCTGATCCTCACCTCCGAACAGATGCCCAGCACGGCGCCGTGGCGGATCATCATCATCGAAGACGTTGACCGCATGCTGGAACGCACCACGAACGTGCTGCTCAAGGAGATCGAGGAGCCCAGCCCGCACACCATATGGCTGCTGTGCGCCCCCAGCGCGCAGGATGTGCTGCCGACCATCCGCTCGCGTACCCGCATCGTCAACCTTGCCGTGCCGTCCACGAAAGCGGTCGCGGATTACCTGATGGCATCCGTCAATCCGGCGCTGCCGGCGGAACGCCAATTCGACCGTCATGTGGCGGTGCGCGCGGCGCGGCTCGCCGAAGGGCATATCGGCATAGCGAAACTGTACGCCTCCGACACGCAGGTCATGTCGGACCGGGACGAGCTCATCGTCGGGCTGCTGGGACTGCGCAAGGCATCGGATGCGGTGCTGCTGGCCGATGATCTCATCGACACCGCCAAAAGCCAGGCGGAAGCCGACGTGAACCGGCAGACGGCCGCCGCCGAAGCGGATTTCCGCCGCATCAACGGCCTCGGCGAGCAGGACCGCATCCCGCCGAAGCTGCGCGGCGCCTACAACGCCATCGCCAAGAAGGACGAGATCAAGCGGCAGGCCACGCGCCGGAGCCGCGACGTGCTTGACCGCGCGCTCAACTCGGCCGCCAGCATCTACCGCGACATAGCGGTGCTGCAGAACAACGCCGAGGACGCAGTCGGGCTGATCAACATGGAGAACCGCACGGCCATCGCCGAGCTGTCGGCACGGCTGAGCCGTCAGGAAGTGGTCGATCGGTTGGAGGCCATCGCCGTGGCCAGGAAGCGGTTGCTGGGCAACGGCAACCCGATGCTGGTGTTCGAGGCGCTGTTCTGCGCGCTGATTCCGGGGAGGCTATGACGGCACCTGGTCAGGAACGCACGACGGTGGAGCCCCGGACAATCAATTGGGGCAGCAGCGAGATGTGCGCCGCCTGATCGGGCCCCTGCCCGATCAGGCGCAGCGCCTCGGTGACGATCTGGAGGAACGGCGGGCGGACCGAGGTCAGCGTCGGCATCGTCGTCAAGGCAAGCGGGGAGTCGTCGTAGCCGACCACGCGCACGTCGTCGGGCACGCGGATGCCCAGCGTCTGCAAGGCGATCATCGCGCCCAGCGCGATCATGTCATCGGCGCATATCACCGCTTCGGGCGGTCGCGCATCGGAGTCGGCGAACATGCGCCACACGCACTGATAACCGCGCTCCACGGTCGAATCGCCGAATCGGTTCCATGAGGTGTCGGTGACGAGCCGGTGCGTGCGCATCTGCGTATGGAACATCGCGAACATCTCGGCCGATTCGAACGATACCTCCTTGCCGGCCAGATAGGCGGCGGAACGCACGCCCTGCTCGGCGAGGTGCGCGACGATGCTTTCCATCGCCGCATTCTCGTCGATGCCGACCATGGACGTGCGGAAGGATCTCTGCCGTCCGCCGACCTGTACGATGGGCGTCGTCATGGTGGTGCGGTCAAGCGTGTGGGCCAGATCGACGCCCGCGGCAGGAACGATGATGATGCCGTCGACCTTGCGGGCCACCAGCGATTCGATGCGTTCGTCCTGCGTATGCTGCTCGTTGCCGATGCCGAGCAGCAGTTGCTGTCTTTCCATGTCGATGACCGGTTCCAGCTCATCAAGCAGTCCGGCGCTGAAATGGTCGGTCGCCGAGGGGATGACCAGTCCGATGGTGTTGGTGGCGGCGCCGCGCAGCGAACTCGCCGCATAGTTGACCGAATAGTTGAGTTCCTCGGCGGCGGCCCGGACCCGCCGTGCGATGTCGTCGTCCTTGGTGCGTTTGCCGGAGAGCACACGGGAGACCGTGGCGATGGAGACGTGGGCCATGGCGGCCACGTTGGTGATGGAACTGGTCGCCGGCTGTGGGCGTTGTTCCGGGCCGGGCGCCGGGTCGTCGTTGACGGGCGTCGTGTCTGGCTTGGATGCCGGTATGGCGTCCATTACGGCGGATGGCTGTCTCTTCATGGGGCTCGCAGTGTTCGGTATGACGGCGGGCGGCCGCCATATGCTTGCGATGCGCGTCGGCGCGCATCTGATGGATGGGAATACGCTGACGGCCGCCCACGCGGTTCGTGCGGGCGGCCGTCGAATGCGTGCGCAGGTTACTCGGCCGCGGTGAGCGTCTCGATGAGGCTGTCGATGACGGTCTCGGCGTTGTCGCCGTCCACGGTGACCTCGACGGTGTCGCCCTGCTTGATGCCCAGGCCCATGATGGACAGGATGGAGCCGGCGGGAACGGGGTTGCCGCCCTGCTTGGCGATGGTCACGGTGCAGCCGGACGCGGTCGCGGCCTGAGCGAATTTGGCGGCCGGACGGGCGTGAATGCCGACGGGATCGGTGATGGTGGTAGTGCGGGTAACCATGGAGACACTCCTTTGCGTCGTCGCGCCGGTGGTTCCGGTGCGGTTTGTCGTGCGTCGATATCGACACTCGTCAGCGTGCGTGTGCCGTGTTGGCCCGCGTCGATACCGATTAGCAATAACATTTCTATGCCAATTGCTGGGCGGCCGTTCTTTTGGCTGCTGACATGACAGTGTACCATGTTTTTCCAATTTTCTGGAAAACGTTTACTTCTAGTCGTGTCGCGCTTTTGAGGGTGTATACTGGCGTGGACAGAAAATGATTTACCGGCGATGAAGTTGGTGGGTCAACAAGGCGGTCCGCGGATGGGCAGTACCGGTCATTCGCGGCGAGAGGCCATAATATAAGGAGAACATATGGTTATCAAGGGTGTTGGCATCGGACGCGGCGTTGCTGTCGGCCCGGTCATTCGTATGGCAGCTGCGCTTCCCGAACCGTCCGACGCGCCTCGCGCCGACAGTGTCTCGGCCGAATCCGAGATCGAGCGCGTGACCAAGTCTCTGGCGCTGGTCAACGCGGATCTGAACCGCCGTGCCGAAGAGGCCGCGAACGGCGACGAAGGCGCCAAGCAGGCCGCTCCGATCCTGCAGGCCATCGCCATGTTCGCCTCCGACCCGGCGCTCGCGCAGAGCATCAACACGCTCATCGAGCAGGGCAAGACCGCTGAGCGCGCCGTGCTGGAAGGCTTCGGCGCCGTGGAAGAGATGTTCAAGGCCATCGGCGGCTATCAGGGCGAGCGTGCGGCGGATCTGCACGACGTCGGCCAGCGCGTCATCGCCGACCTGATGGGCGTTCCCGCGCCGGGCGTCCCGGTCTCCGACACCCCGTTCGTTCTGGTCGCGGAAGACCTGTCCCCGGCCGACACCGCCGGCCTCGACCTGGACAAGACCCTCGCCATCGTCACCTCGCAGGGCGGCCCGACCTCGCACACGGCCATTCTGGCCCGTGCCCGCGGCATCGTGGCCGTCGTGTCCGCCGCCGGCGCCGACGACCTGAAGAACGGCGAGACGGTTATCGTCAACGCCGCGGAAAGCACCATCACCACCGAGCCGAGCGACGAGCAGGTCGCCGCCGCCGAAGCCGCGAAGGCCAAGGCCGCGAAGGCCAAGGAGCTGCGCGGCAAGCCAGGCGCCACCAAGGACGGTTATCACATCCCGCTGCTCGCCAACGTCGGCAAGCCCTCCGACGGCAAGACCGCGCTGGAGTACGGTGCGGAAGGCGTCGGCCTGTTCCGTTCCGAGTTCCTGTTCATCGGCAACGCCGAACCGCCGAGTGTTGAGGAGCAGACCAAGGCGTACGCCGAACTGCTCGCCCAGTTCCCAGGCAAGAAGGTCGTCATCCGCATGCTGGACGCCGGCGCGGACAAGCCGCTGCCGTTCCTCACCCCCGAAGACGAGCCGAACCCCGCGCTTGGCCTGCGTGGCCTGCGCACGCTGCGCACCCACATGAACGTGCTTGAGGGGCAGCTCAAGGCGCTTGCCGCCGCCGATGCCCAGACCGACGCCGACCTGTGGGTCATGGCGCCGATGGTCGCCGACGCGCATGAGGCCGCCTACTTCGTCAAGCTCGGCAAGTCCTTCGGCCTGAAGAAGGTCGGTGTGATGGCCGAGGTGCCGTCCATCGCCCTCATGGCCGATCAGGTGGCCAAGGTCGCCGACTTCGTGTCGATCGGCACGAACGACCTGACCCAGTACACGCTGGCCGCCGACCGTACGCTCGGCTCGGTCGCCAACTACCAGACCGCATGGCACCCGGCGGTGTTGCGCGCGATCAAGCTGATCGCCGACGCGGGCAACGCGAACGGCATGCCGGTGGGTGTGTGCGGCGAGGCCGCCGCCGATCCGGATCTGGCCGTCGTGCTCACCGGCATCGGCGTCAACTCCCTGTCGATGACCCCGGTCGCGCTCGACGACGTGCGTGCCGAACTCGCCGGCGTCACGCTTGAGGAAGCGCAGGAGAAGGCCGCCAAGGCCCTCAACGGCGACTTCTACAACCCGTCCGAGTGGAACATCTGAGGGAGTCACGCCTATAAGACCATAATGTGATTCCACTGCCTCAAACGAGAGCGACGCCATACGAGATTCGGCTGTTTTGCCGGCTCGCGTACGGCGTCGCTTTTGCATATGCGGTGTGATGAGGTGCGGTAAAGCGCATGATTAATCATTGTTCATACTAAGATTTCGCAAATCTTAGTATGAATGATTAAAATAATATGCACAGCTAGTGTTATGGAGAAAGAAATGTTCGCGCCAGATGCGCCCGGCGAGCTGGGGGGGGAGGACCTACCTAACCCCGATATGCCGCGTCGCCCGACCATGCGTCGCGAAGCGCAGAGCACCAGCGCCCTGGAAGGCACGTTCGAGCCGCTCGAAACCGTTCTCGCTCAGGATTATGAGGTGGGCGAGGACAAAAGCGGGCTGAGCGAGTCCATGCGCGAGGTGCTGAACTACCTCGATGCGGCGGAATGCGGCATAGGCCAGATTCAGTCCGGGCATCCCATAAGCCTGCACTCTCGTGCGCGAATTGCAGAAGCTTCTTGTGAAGGGCACGAAGTCCGACAATCCACAGGCCTGGGATATACGATCCACCCAAGTGTTCATCGGCTCACCCACGCGGCGCATCGAGGATGCGCGTTTCGCGTGCCCATGCCTCCCGGTCGAGACCTGGATATAGTCGTCCAGTTGCTTGTGGACTGGTGGAGGTCACGTAAAGAGCCGGGACTGGCCGTACTGGATATGGCGATGTTCCACTATCAGTTCGAGACGATGTATCCGTTCACGGACGGCAACGGGCGAATCGGGCGGTTGCTGGTGCTGTTGCAGATGATGAGCCGAGGCCTGCTGAGCCAGCCGCTGCTGTCCGTATCCCCGTGGTTCGAGCGCCGTCGACCCGAATATCAGGACAGATTGCTCGGTGTTTCCACGAAAGGGGATTGGGACGACTGGATACTGTTCTTCTGCCAAGACATCGAGGAATCCTGCGAGGACGCGCTGCTGCGCGTGAAGCGTCTTGTCAATGTGCGGCAGAGGTATCGCAGTCTATTGGATGAGCACAGATACAGCGGCCTGTCCGTGCAGACGGCGATGTACCTCATCGGGCAGCCCACCGTCACGGCGAGTATGTTGAGGAGAAGGTTCGGCAAGAGCCCGTCGGCCGTACAGCACGCGCTGTCTCGTCTGGTGTCCGTGGGTATACTCCGTGCGTATCCGGCCGGAAGGGGCAACCTGTATATCGCTCCGGACATCCATAAGGTGCTTGCTGCACCGCTCGGCGCGGCGATTGACGTGTCGGTGCCACTGATGTGCGAGCGTGGCGAATAGGCACAAGAAAACCTGGCGGTGGCATGACGCAGGTGCTCCCTCCCGCATTGTTTATACGGTGAAGAAGTTGCCGGGGAAGTGACGGCTCATGATGGCCGTGCGGTCGGCGTGCACCGCGGCGCATTCGAAGTCGAATGCGCGGGCGAGCTCGTCCGGTGCGGTGACGAAGCATGCGGTGGCGAGTCCATCCGCCAGCGCGGTGGGGTAGGGTCGGCCAGCCGCCGATGGCACATAGACCCAACTCGCGGCGACATCGCGCACGGGACGGCCGTCGACCGCGTTGAGCAGATGATGCAGCTGGCGGCCTGCCTCCTCACCCCAATGGCGTCGGCTGGGGGCGCTCGCGCAGAACGCCCCGTCAACGATGCTTGCGATGCCGATCGCCTCGGTTCCGGGGTTTGCGGGATCCTCTAGGGCGATGGTGACGGTGTCGCCGGTGTCGTGTCCTGACCCCTCGGCGAGTGGGGCCGGTTGAGCAGGCTCGCCCGTGCGGATCAGCAGATCGCCGCCCGCGTCGATGATGTAGGGCGCGTGAGAGCCGGGGCCGGTGGCGGATTGCCGGACGGTTTCATCGCCCGCGTGCCCGTCCAATATCGCGCCGATCAGATCGGCGCAATATCCCTTGCCGAAAGCCCCGAAATCCAAGTGAACCGCGCGCTGCGTCACCAGCGTTGTGCCATGACGCTCCACATCGTTGCGCCATGTCGGGCGCCCGTGGACGGCACCGAGATGATGCTCCGCATCGGGTTCCATTGTCATCGAATACCGTGCGTCATAGCCAAGCCGGATCAGATCCTCGCCCACACACGGGTCAAGCGCCCCGTCGGTCGCGGTGCAGAACGCATCGGCCAGATCGAACAGCCCGGAGGCCCAATCGGGAAAATCAAACGAGCCGCCATGCGAGGATTCGCCCATTGCGGTCACCAGCGAATCGGCGCGGAACCGCGACAGCACGGACTCGTACCCATCGATGAACGCGTCGAGTTTCGAGCGGAAGCCGTCGTCGAGAGCCGTCGCCGACTGAATGATCATTCCGGTGCCCATCGCGCGTTCAAACGCAGTCGTATACGGCATCCGCCCATGCAATCCGCTCATGCCCCTCAGCGTAGCATTTCGCCAGCGGGGGCAGCCGTCTTAGCCTACGTTGATGCCGGAGATTTTGAGGCCTCCGGATGAGATGGGACGGTAGGGGTTCCCGCTGGAGGATGCGGTGTCCAGCCGTTGCACGCTGCCGTCGCTCAGCACCACATGATGATGGGCCAGACGGCTGGCGTTCGCGATGAAGGTGGGCCAGTCGGTGGCGATGCTGCTGTTCACCGGCGTCTCCACGATCGGCGTGGCCTCGGGCGCGGGCTACCGCATCGCCGCGGTGTGCGCGGCCGTGCTGTGCGGCATCGGAGGCATCGTCTTCGCGTTCTACAACGAGCGGAAGGTGTTGAATCGTCTTGATGGCTGAAGCAGGCTCTCAAAACTCGCAGATACAAGGGGAAAAACCCGAAAAACGTCTTGTATCTGCGAGTTTTGAGAGCGGCCCCTAATGGGCCACCCATACAATGACCACAATATGAGACATTTCGGCCTCAGGGGCCGCTCTATTACCGCATAAAAATTCAAAAGTCAAGACTGTTCTTTCAGGTTTTTTTTCTCTATATTGCATAGATGGTTTAGAAAGCGTTGATATGGAGAGGAATCCAATATGCGATGTCGTGCGGTAGCGCATCTTCGGGCGGTTGGATGTCGTTCGCTGGCCGTCGTCGCGGCGCTGTTCACGGTGATGGCCGTCATGTTCGCCCCGCAGGCGATGGCCGCCGACGGTTCCGCGGATTACGACACATGGGCCGACGTCGCCGCCGCGATGGACAAGCAGCTGCAGCAGGGGCAGAAGGAATACAAGGACGGCAACACCGCCGGTTCCACGTCCGACTTCATGGCCGCATACAACGAGATCTATGTGGCGTCCAACTTCACCCAGGTCGTGACCGACAACATCGGCTCCGACAAGCAGGCCTCCCAGCAGCAGGCGTTCCAAGACATTCAGGACCTGTCATATGTGACGGGCAACGAGGCGAAGATCGAACAGAGCGTGACCGCGCTCGTCTCCGACCTCGACAGCACCGCCAAGCAGCTCGACGCGAACACCAAGCTCGCCAATCCCCGCGACTACGACAAGGCGCTGCAGGAGCAGATCGCCAAGGAGCGCAAGGTTCTGCAGTCCAAGCAGAAGAAGAACCCCGGCAAGGGCGACCGCAGCTGGACCGACGTGGCCAACGAGATGATGCCGATCCTCGACAAGGCCTACAAGTCGTACGCGGGCGGCGACGGCGCGAAGGGCGCTACCCTCGTCAACGACGCCTACTACCAGTACTACGAGAAGCTCGGCTTCGAGAAGAACGTGATGAACGCCATCAGCGGCGACCGCGTCTCGCAGGTCGAGTACCAGTTCAAGATGTGCCGCAAGTCGATGAACACAGGCGCCTCGCTCAAAGACACCAAGAAGCTCGTCGACGATTTGAAGGCCATGCTGGTCGAGGACGCCGGCAAGCTCGACGGCGGCGCCGCCGACAAGGAAGGCAGCTTCACCAAGTTCATCACCAGCTCGGTCGGCCAGGCGTTCCTGATTCTGATTCGTGAGGGTCTTGAGGCGCTGCTGGTGGTCGCGGCCGTGGTGGCGTACCTCGTCAAGTCCGGCAACAAGCGTTTCACCAAGTGGATCTATGTGGGCGTGCTCGCCGGTCTTGCCGGCGCAGGCGTGGTCGCGGTCATCTTCGTGCTCGCGTTCGGCGGGTCCGGCCCGATTCAGGAGATCATGGAAGGCGTGTGCGCCCTGATTGCCATGGCCATGCTGCTATGGACCAGCAATTGGATGCTCAACAAGTCCAGCGTCGAGGCATGGAACCGGTACATCAAGAAGAAGACCGAAGCCGCGGTGGCCTCCGTCTCCTCACAGGTCGATGCCGGCGAAAAGGTCGCATCCCGTACGGTGATCTCGCTCGCCATGCTGAGCTTCCTCGCCGTGTTCCGTGAAGGCGCCGAGACGGTGATCTTCTACCAGTCGATTTACACGATGAGCCGCGATACGCATGGCATGGTGATTGGTGCCGTCGCCGCCGCGGTGGTGCTGCTGATCATCTTCTTTGTGATTCGCTTCACGTCGGTGAAGATTCCGATCGGACCGTTCTTCCTGGTCACGTCGATCCTGATGTCGGTGCTGGTGGTCGTGTTCGCCGGCGGCGGCGTGCACTCGCTGATCGAGGGCGACGCACTCCCGGCAACGTATCTGCAAGGCGTTCCGACGAACGACTGGATCGGCTTCTACCCGTACGTCGAATGCATCATCGCCCAGGTGATTGCGGCCATCGCGGTGATCGCCCTGTTCGTGGTCGGCTTCATCAAGCAGCGCAAGGCGAAGGCCAAGGCTGCCGTGACGGCCGGTGCCCCGAACAATCAACCCAACAATCTGTGAATACCATTCACTACACAACAAAGGAAATAGAGAAATGATGAAGAACAAGAAGATCGCAGCCCTGCTCGGCGTGCTGCTGGCCGGTTCCATGGCCTTCTCGCTGTCCGCGTGCGGTTCCACCAACAATGCTTCCGACAACAAGTCTTCGGGCAGCTCCTCTCAGTCCAGCGACAAGAAGGACGACTCCAGCTCCGGCGCAGGCTTTGAAGAGGTCCCGGTCGGCCCGTCCGGCACCGCCGAGGAGCAGGACAAGGACGCCGGCCCGCTGACCGTCGGCGCCGTGTACTTCCAGCCGATTGACATGGAGCCCGCCTCCATGGGCCTGAAGGCCGCTGATTCGAGCTTCCACCTCGAAGCCGACATCCACGCCAACCAGAAGGGTACCGAGCTGGGCTACGGCAAGGGCGACTTCGTCCCCGAGCTGACCGTGAACTACACGATCATCGACAAGTCCACCGGCAAGGAAGTCGAAGGCGGCAAGGCCACCTCCGGTACCTTCATGCAGATGAACGCCTCCGACGGCCCGCACTACGGCGCCAACGTCAAGCTCGACAAGGCCGGCACCTACCAGCTGAAGCTGTCGATCGAATCCCCGGCCAAGAAGGGCTGGATGCTGCACGTCGATCCCGAGACCGGCGTCAAGGGTCGCTTCTGGACCGAGCCGATCGAGGTCACCTTCGACAACTGGGAATACACCCCGCGTCAGTGGTGATTGACATTGCCTGAGTGAAATGCTCCTCTCTGCCCGAGAGGAGCTTTCGCTGTTTTTATGACGGAATGAACGGAACATAATAGACGGAACAAGGAAAGGGTGCGAATGCTCGAACAGTTCGTAGCGGTGATGCCGGGCACGCTGGGGCCCGCGTTGCTGGTCATGTGCATGAGTGTGATGCTGACCGTCGGCGAGGGGCGTGACAAGCCGATCAGCTCCCGATGGCGTCTGTGGGGAATCCTCATCGGATTGGTGGCGGCGATCGTGTTCGCCGGACTGCGTGCATCCGCGGTGATTAACCAGCGTACATTCATCAACTACCCGGTGCTGTGGTGCTGCGTGGTCATCGACCTCCTGCTGATCGTGTTGGTGTTCGTGAACCGACTGATCACCCGCAATTGGCGTCGGCACGCCGCGGTGATGCATCTCGCCAATCTGGTGGCGGCGTTGGGCATCGCGCTCACCGTGTTCTATGCGCTGCCGGACGTGATCCTGCAGCTGACCATCTGGGTCGAGCCGGGAGACCCGATCTTCACGTCCGATATGCTGCTGCGTGCGCTCGGCTTTGTGCTGGGCATCATCGCGTCCGCGGTCATCGCCGCGATCTTCCGCACGATGCGTTCGACGGCGGTCCGTCCGGCGTTCCTGTCCGCGGTGCTGGTGGTGCTGGTGATCCAGCTGATGCAGCATCTGACCGGCCTGCTGCAGATCATGCAGGCCCGCACGCTGCGGTTCCCGCACATCGCGTTCGTGATGCTCGCCTGGCTGATCAACAACAAGTCCGGTTTGATTATGGCCCAAGCGTTCATATTCCTGATTCCCGCCGTCGCCTCGTTGGTGGCCGGCTTGCGTATGCCGGTTTCTGCGAAGCGACTCGCGGCCGACGTCAATGCGGCCACGGTGCGCAAGCACAAGGCGTTCCGGCGCCGTGCGATCGCCGCCGCCGCATGGAGCGTGGTGGCGATGATCGGCGTTACCGCGACGCTGACCTTGGGCGTGGCCGCAATCAACCAGCAGCCGACTCTCTCGCCGCCGGAAGCGTATTCGCTCAAGGACGGCGTGGCCACGATCCCGTTCAGCCAGGTCGAGGACGGCCATTTGCACCGCTTCGAATACAAGGCCAAGGACGGCACCGTGATGCGCTTCATCATCATCAAGAAGAACGGCGGCGCGTACGGCATCGGCCTCGACGCCTGCGAGAACTGCGGCGACGCCGGATACTACGAGAAGGACGGCAAGATCATCTGCAAGAAGTGTGAGGTGGCCATCAACCTGGCGACCATCGGCTTCAAGGGCGGGTGCAACCCGATCCCGTTCCCGTACAAGACCGGTAGCGGCAAGATCACCATTCAGACCACCGACCTGGACGCGCTGAGCGCCCACTTCCAGTAAGGCAGGAAGGGGTTTAGACCATGTTCTTTCTGAGAATGATCAGGCGCTCGTTCACCCGCCAGTTACGCAGGCGCCTGCTGATCGCGCTGACCGTGTGCCTGTCGGCCACGGTGTCGGTGTCGATGCTGGGCGTCGTGTTCGACGTGGGCGACAAGCTCAACGCCGAGCTGAGCACGTATGGCTCGAACATCACCGTGCAGCCGAAGTCCGATGCGGTGGTGTCCGACCTGTACAACATGGAGGGCGGCCCGCAGTCCGACGCGGACCCGACCTCGTTCCTGAAGGAGTCCGACGCGGCGAAGATCAAGACGATTTTCTGGGCGTTCAACATCACGAATTTCGCGCCGCAACTCAACGTCCACGCGCAGGTGAACGGCACGGCGGCGGCGGTAGTCGGCACGTGGTTCAACAAGACGCTGAAGCTCGCGTCGGGCGAGACCACCGTCGTGGGCGTCGACGGCATGCGCTCATGGTGGAAGCTCGACGGCAGCTGGCCGAAGGATGACACCGATCAGGGCGTGATCGGCACGACGCTCGCGCAGCAGCTCGGCGTGGGACGCGGCGATACGGTCACCTTGCGCAAGACCACGGCGGCCGGGAACACGCACGAGCAGAAGATTCGCATCACCGGCGTCTACGATTCCGGCGACGACGACAACAGTGCCATCTACATCTCCTCGTCGGTGGCACAGGTGCTGTCGGACCTGCCGGACTCCGTCGACAAGATCGAGGTGAAGGCGCTGACAACGCCGGAGAACGATCTGGCGCGCAAGGCGGCCCAGAACCCCGCCGCGCTCAGCCAAGACGAGTGGGAGACCTGGTATTGCACGGCATACCCCAGCTCAATCGCCTATCAGATCGAGGAGGTCATTCCCGGCGCGGTCGCCAAGCAGGTGCGGCAGGTCGCCGCGCTGCAGGGCAACGTGCTGCAGAAGACCCAGGCCGTGATGATCCTGATGACGGTGCTGAGCCTGCTCGCCGCGGCCGTGGCAGTGGCCAACCTGATGGTCGCCTCGATCGGCGAGCGGTCGAGCGAACTGGCCCTGCTCAAGGCGATCGGTGCGACCGATGGCGCGGTGTCGCGCCTGATGATGGCGGAGACCGCGGCGATCTCGCTTCTGGGAGCCATCGTCGGCGCCGCTTTGGGCTCGGGCGTGGCGCAGATCATCGGGCAGGTGGTGTTCGGTTCGGGCATCACCATGCGCCCGATGGTGTTCGTGCTGGTGTTCGTGCTGCTGGCGCTGACCGTGCTGCTGGCATCGGCGTCGTCGATTCGCTCGATTCTGAGCCTCAAGCCGGCGGAGGTGCTGCATGGACGCTGATCGTAAGACGATGATGAAGGAGGCGTGCTGAGATGACCAATACCGGTATGTTCTTCAGGATGCTGTTGAGTGCGGTGTTCCGCAGGCGGTCTCGCGCGGTCATGGCCGTGGTGGCGTCGCTGGTCGGCGCCGCTACGCTGTCCTGTCTGGCGATGATCTGCATCGCCGTGCCGCAGCAGATGAATCAGGAGATGCGAGCCTATGGCGCCAACCTGATCGTGACGCCGCTCGCCGATTCGGAGAACGGCAAGTCCGGCATCGATGACGCGATGGTCGAGCACACCACGCAGATGGTGAGCGCCAAGGGCTCGGAAAAGCACGCCACGTACCGTTACGAGAACGTGCGCGTCAACGCGGCCCCGTACGTGATGGCCGGCGTCAACCCCGCGCAGGTCAGGAACCTCAACCATCATTGGGTCGTCGACGGCTCCTGGCCGTCCGCGGGCAAGGTGCTGGTCGGCCGGGACGTCGCCGATGCGATGGGCTTGAAGGTCGGCGGCAGCATCACCATCGGCTACCGCGCATCAGACAACGCCGCGTCCTCGGGGCAGGCGAGCCAGTCCGGTACTGACGGCACGTCAGACGGCCAGACCTCGTCCGGCTCCACCGGCGCCCAGCAGACCCAGAACGGCCACGTCTCCAGCGACATCATGGACACGTCCGGCACCGAGTTCCGTGTGGCCGGCATCGTTGACACCGGCGGCAGCGAGGATTCGATCATCTACGCGCTGGCCGGCGACGTGGACAAGCTCACCGGCTCCACGCGCGGCGTGGACGTCATCGAATACTCGTCGGGCGCCTCGGACCTCACCGCGCTGGTCAACAGCATCAACGATATGACGTCGATGCATGTCAAGGCGCAGCAGGTCACCAAGATCACCGCTTCCGACACGCGCGTCATCACGATGCTGCAGACGCTGTTCTGGATCGTGTCGCTGGTTGTGCTGGTGTTCACGCTGGTCGGCGTCGGCACCACGATCAGCTCCATCGTCTCGCAGCGGCGCAACGAGATCGGTCTGCGCAAGGCGCTCGGCGCGAGCTCGCATGCCATCGGCGTCGAGTTCTATGTGGAATCGGCGGTGTATGGCCTGCTCGGCGGCCTGCTTGGCACTGCGACAGGCTATGGCATGGCCCGCTGGCTGTGCGCCACCGTGTTTGAGCGTTCCATCGGTTTCAACTGGTGGCTCGCCGTCGTGTCGGTGGTGTTCAGCGCGCTGGTCGCCGTCGTCGCATCCATCCCCCCGGTGCATCGCGCCACGCGCATCGACCCCGCGGTCGTGCTGCGCGAGGAATAGTTGGAATAGTTAAGGAATAATCATGGATATGCTGCTTGAACTCGATCATATTTCCAAGATCTACGGCGACCTGCATGCGGTCGATGATCTGAGCCTGACCGTTCCGCAGGGCGAATGGCTGGCCATCGTCGGCTCGTCGGGCTCCGGCAAGACGACGCTGATGAACATGATCGGCTGCATGGACACGCCGAGCAAGGGCTCCGTTTCGCTGGAGGGCCGCAAGCTGGAGGATCTGAACGCCGCCCAGCTCGCCGACGTGCGCAAGAACCTGATCGGCCTGGTGTTCCAGAAGTTCTATCTGGTGCCGCACCTGACGGCCGTCGAGAACGTGATGGTCGCGCAGTACTACCATTCGGTCGTCGACGAGAAGCAGGCCCTTGAGGCGTTGAAGAAGGTCGGTCTGAAGGACCGCGCCCACCATCTGCCGAGCCAGCTGTCCGGCGGCGAGCAGCAGCGCGTGTGCGTCGCGCGTGCGCTGATCAACAACCCGAAGCTGATTCTCGCCGATGAGCCCACCGGTAACCTGGACGAGAAGAACGAGAAGATCGTCCTCGACCTGTTCCGCCAGCTGCATGACCAGGGCACCACGGTCATCGTGGTCACCCATGACGCTCTCGTGGCGAGTTGCGCCCAGCGTGAAATCATGCTCAACCACGGCGTGCTCGTGGGCGAGAAGTGGAATGATAAAAATGCACATGATGCGTACGTAGCGGCCGGTGGCAAGCCTGCGTCCACCGGTTCTGACGCCGAAGGTGCGCAGCATGGCGATTCTTCCATTGATTTCATTGATCCTACCAAGGCGGCGAAGACAGGTGGTGACCATGAGTGACGGCAGCGCTCTGCGGCATGACGGGCTTGCGGACGGCGGTTCCCCGTCGAAATCCCGCACGCTGAAGAGCGTGACGGTGGCGGCCGCGGGACTGATCGCGGCGACCACGTTGCTGGCCGGTTGCGGCGAGCCCAAGGCCGCGCCGATGAACGACGAGTATGCCGGCAATTCCGGCGAGACCGAGAAGTCGCAGGAGAGCGAGTCCCAGTCATCGAGCGGCTCCGACAGCTCCTCCAAGCGCAAGTCCACGACCTCCGACAAGAAGGACACCGGCAACTACAAGGACGGCACCTATTCGATCAACGGCCAGTACGGGCCGGTCGGAGAGGATTCCATCGACGTGCACCTGACCATCGCCGACCAGAAGGTCGAGAAGGTCGAGATCGTGGGGCATCCGTTCACGACGATCTCCAAGAACCACCAGAATGACTTCGCCGAGGCAATCAATGGCGTGGTCGATGGCAAGCCGCTCAAGGACCTGAAGGTCGACAAGGTGGCCGGAGCCAGCTGGACGTCGGACGCCTTCAACAAGGCGTTGGAGGTCGCGCGGCAGGAGGCCTCGATTCAATAATCGCATGTCGGTTCGTATGGCGCTTGGGTGGCATGGCATGTCGCCCAAGCGCCATTGTCGTATAAGGGGCGCTGAGGCGCACGATATTACGATTATCATGTACGATTGTACATGTTGTTATTCGAATAACCGTGTGTTGTGCGATAAAATCATGATGTCATGGGATGCGGTGTCTCTGGCGGTGATGGGGGCCGCTGCATCGGGCGGAATCGGACGGTAGGAGGAATGATGGCTCAGGATTACCGCGAATTGGCCATGACTCTCAGAGGCCGTATCGATGCCGGTGAGTTCCGGCAGACCGGGAAGCTGCCCACCGAGGACCAGCTGATTGAGGAGTACCAGACCACGAGGTACCGCGTGCGCAATGCCATCGCGGTGCTCGCCGAGGCCGGCGACGTGTTCCCGGTGCGGGGCAGCGGCGTGTTCGTGCGCGAGGACCGTGGGGGCGATTGCCTGTCGATCGGCACCACGCGCGGCATTTCTGCGGAGTACCCGCATCGCAAGGTGACGTCCGTGGTGCAGGAGTTGTCGCTGCTGCGGGCCGACTCCGTGCTGGCCAAGCGCATGCACTGCGCCGAGGGTGATCAGGTGTGGCGTGTCGTGCGTCTGCGGCAGGTCGACGGCAATCCGCTGGCATATGAGACGGCGTGGTATCTCAAGGAATTCGTGCCGTTCATCAATGAGCAGATCGCCGAGGGGTCGCTGTTCGGGTACGCGCGCAACGACCTCGGTCTGAATTTCGGCTTCGTCGACAAGGTGCTGTACGCGGGCAAGCTGGAGGCGGACGCGGCCCGGGTGCTTGGTCTGAACGAGGGTGATCCCGCGCTGTATCTGGAGGATGACTCGTTCCTGACCAACGGCCGTCTGTTCAACTCCTCGTTCATCGCATACCATTACGTCAACGCGAGGTTCTTCACGATGACCTCGATGCGCTGACGCGCGGCGGCCGGCTCCGCTCGTAAGGCCGCATGGCCGCCACAACCATCGACGAAAGGCGGACGACGATGTCCAAGATCATCCTGCTTGACGTGGACGGCACACTGGTCGACGACGACAACAACCTGCCGGACTCGGCCGTGAGGGCCATCCGCGCGGCCTTGAATTCTATCTGGAAAGCAACGACGGCCTGTTCGCCAGCGAGGGCTTCGAGGAGGGCGCGCTCGACGCCATCCGCGAGCATTCCGCCCGCAAGGGCAAGGAGAACGTTAATCGCCTGACCGTGCGCGAGGCGTTCCCCGACATGATCTTCGACGGTGAGCTGTACCGGGACGACGTGAACAAGATCAGCTACGTGCTCGGCTCGTACCAGGACTTCCTCGACACCCGCGGGTGTTTCCCCGACCTCGAATCGGGCACGTGGGGCGGTAGGGGGAGCGACGGCGCTGTTCGGCGATCTCGGAGTCAAGGGCATCACCAAGGCCCATGCGATTGACCGGCTGCTCGCGCATCTCGGCGCGAATCGGCAGAACATCAAGGTGGTGGCCGGCATCGTCGCCGGAGATGTGGAGGGGGACGGGCTCGCCCGCGCTTCCGAACGGCTCGGCCTGATGTGAGCCGCCGAAGTAAGAATGATTAATTTATTCGAATAAATTTTGACCACCGGCGTGTCGCAATCTTGACCAGTGAGCGCTGACAATGGCTGAATTATGCCGATAATCGGTGTAATAACAGCGATGTGACCATATTTGACGGGATTCCCATAATCCGTATACTAAAAGTACAAGTTATTCGAACAACAAAAAGTATATCGAATAACTGAAGGCTGAAAAGCCGTGCTGGAAGTACAACAGAAGATGCGGACTACGAAGTCCGCAGATGTCCAAGGAAGGACTCCTGTGATGAAGGAAAGGTTCACCAACGTCGCGCAAAAGACGCTTGACGTGTTCGTGAAATTCGCGAGCACCAAAGCCATCACCGCGCTCAAGGACGGCTTTGTGCTGTCCATGCCGATCACGCTCGTCGGCTCGATCTTCCTGCTGATCGCAAACCTGCCGATCACCGGCTACGCCGATTTCATGGCCCGGATCTTCGGCAGCGATTGGAATCTGGGTCTCAACCAGATCAACAACTCCACGTTCAACGTGCTCGCGATGGTCATCGCCGTCGGCATCGGCTACTCCTACGCCCGCAACGAGAAGATGGACGGCATCTCCTGCGGCATCCTGACGCTGGTCTCGTTCCTCATCGTCTCGCCCTCCACGCTGACGGTCACCAGCGACACCATCAAGGCGCTGGGCGGCGACACCGCCACCATCTCCAACGTCCTGCCGAACACGTGGATGGGCGGCAACGGCATCATCTCCGCCATCATCATGGGCCTGATCGGCTCGTGGGTCTACACCACCTGCATCAAGAAGAACCTGCGCATCAAGATGCCCGACGCCGTGCCCGAAGGCGTGTCGAACGCCTTCTCCGCGATGATCCCCGGCTTCTTCATCATGTGCTACTCCGCGATCATCTACCAGGTGTGCCAGGTCTTCGGCGGCGTTTCGCTGACCGAGCTCATCTTCAAGATCATCCAGACCCCGATGCAGGGCCTGACCGACAACTGGGCCGGTGCCATCATCATCGTGCTGCTCATGTCGCTGCTGTTCTGGTGCGGTCTGCACGGTCCGAACATCGTCTCCGGCATCATCTACCCGGTGCTCACCGCCAACTCGCTGGTCAACCAGAACCTCATGGACCAGGGCATCAAGGCCACGCAGGCCAACGGCGGCCACTATCTGGTGCCGCAGCTCATCGACTGCTTCTGCAAGTTTGGCGGCGTCGGCCTGACCCTCGGCTTCATCGTCGCGGCGCTGCTGGTCGCCAAGTCCGCCCAGGTGCGCGAGCTGTCCAAGCTGTCGCTCGTCCCCGGCATCTTCAACGTGAACGAGCCCATGATCTTCGGCCTGCCGATCGTCTACAACCCGATCATGCTCATCCCGTTCATCTGCGCCCCGCTGGTCGCCGTGATCCTCACCTACGGTGCCATGGTCATCGGCTTCCTGCCCGCCTTCGGCGCCATGCAGGTGCCGTGGACCACGCCGCCGATCATCTCCGGCTTCCTGCTCGGCGGATGGCAGGGCGTGGCGATCCAGGTGCTGATCTTCGCGGCCTCCATCGCCATCTGGTTCCCGTTCGTCAAGATGCAGGACAAGATCTGCCTCAAGCAGGAGCAGGACGCCGCGGCCGAGTAACCGTCAGGCCGCCGGCCGGTCACTGCGGCCGGCCGGCGGTCCACACGACACAACTTCAATCCAACCCAACCCCCTCAACAAACCAACAAGTCAACAGCGCGGCCGCAAGACCGCACCCCACGAAAAGAAACCATCATGCATATCGTCCTTTGCTGCAACCAGGGAATGTCCACCTCCATGCTCGTCAAGAAGATGCGCGAAGCCGCCGTCAAGAACGGTGTCGACGTGCAGATCGACGCCTACCCGATCTCCGAGATCGAGGAGAAGGCCCCCGACGCGGCCGTCATCCTGCTCGGACCGCAGGTTCGCTTCGAACTGAACCGCGTCAAGGGCCTGTTCCCGAACATCCCGGTCGAATCCATCAACCCGCAGGACTACGGCCTGGTGCGCGGCGAGAACGTGCTCAACCACGCGATCGAGCTCGCCGGCAAGTGATCTCCCTATCCCGGCGTCGTCCGATACGACGACGTTGGGCATTCCCTCCCTCAATCCCTCCCTCATTCCCCACCACCCAACCCCACGAATGACCGTCCGCCGCGAGCCGGTGACCGGCGCGGCGAACACCGACGAAAGGACAGTCCAATGGCGGACGCACCTGAAACCCTTGACGTGGAAATGCTGTGCATGCAGATGATCGTCGATGCCGGCTCCGCGAAATCCGATTACATGGAAGCGCTGCAGGCCGTCAAGGCCGGCGACTATGAGACCGCCGCCGCGAAGATGAAGTCCGGCGACGAGCAGTACGCGGTCGGCCACGAGCAGCACGCGAAGCTGGTGCAGCAGGAGGCGGCCGGCGACCCGGTCACGATGTCGCTGCTGCTCACCCACGTCGAAGACCAGATGATGTCGACCGAGACCGTGAAGCTCATGGTCACCGAGCTCATCGACCTGTATCGAAAGCTCAACGGCTGAGGGCCTTCGGCGCACGACACGCATATCACGTACGGCAAACACAAGTAAAGGAACAAGCATCATGGGTTTCCCCGAGAATTTCCTCTGGGGCGGCGCGGTCGCCGCACATCAGCTTGAAGGCGCATGGGACGTGGACGGCCGCGGCCCGAGTATCTGCGACGTACTCACCGGCGGGGCGGCCGGCGTGGCCCGCAAGATCACCGACGGCGTGATCGACGGGCTCAACTACCCGAACCACCGAGGCATCGACTATTATCACACCTTCCGCGAGGACGATGCGCTGTTCCAGGAAATGGGCTTCAAGTGCTTCCGCACATCCATCTCCTGGTCCCGCATTTTCCCGAACGGCGACGAAGAGGAGCCGAACGAGGCCGGACTCAAGTTCTACGAAGAGCTGTTCTCCGACTACCGCGCCAAGGGCATGGAGCCGGTCGTCACCCTCTCCCACTTCGAAATGCCCCTGCACCTGGCCAAGATGGGCGGCTTCACCAACCGCAAGGTCGTCGACTGCTTCGTGCGCTTCGCCTCCACGGTGATGGAGCGCTACAAGGACCTGGTGACCTACTGGCTGACCTTCAACGAGGTCGACAACCAGATGAACATGCACATGCCGATCTTCCCGTACACGAACTCCGGCATCATCCCCAACCCGGACGACACCCCGCACGAGGTGGAGCAGAAGGTCTGGCAGGCGATTCACAACGAGTTCGTCGCCGCGGCCATCGCGGTCAAGCGCGGACGCGAGATCAACCCGGACTTCCAGATCGGCTGCATGCTCTCCTTCGTGCCGATCTATCCGGAGACTTGCCGCCCGGACGACGTCATGCTCGCCCAGGAGCAGATGCGCAAGCGCTACCTGTTCGGCGACGTGTACGTGCACGGCGAGTATCCGCGCTACCTGCTCAAGTGGTGGGAGCGTGACGGCATCGACATCGCAATGGAGCCGGGCGACCTCGACGCCATCAAGGACGGCATCGTCGACTACATCTCCCTGAGCTACTACATGTCCGTAGCCGTCAGCTCGCAGGGCTCCACGCTCGACGCGATGGAGCACGGCCTCGACGGGCTGGTGCCCAACCCGTACATCAAGGCCACCGACTGGGGCTGGCAGATCGATCCGGTCGGCCTGCGCTACTCGCTGTGCGAGATGTACGAGCGCTGGAACAAGCCGCTGTTCATTGTCGAGAACGGCGTGGGCATGTACGAGACGCCCGACGAGGACGGCTACATCGCCGACGACTCGCGCATCGAATACCTCAAGAGCCACATCGCCGAGGTCAAGAAGGCCATCGACCTGGACGGCGTGCCCGTCATGGGCTACACGGTCTGGGGCTGCATCGACGTGGTGAGCTTCACCACCGGCGAGATGAAGAAGCGCTACGGCCTGATCTACGTGGACGGCGACGATGAAGGCCACGGCTCGTACAAGCGCAGCCGCAAGAAGTCCTTCGGCTGGTACCAGCACGTCATCGCCACCAACGGCGAGGAGCTGTAAACCCGAATCCCGCCGCGCGCGAGCAGGCGCGGCGGGATGGCGTTACGCTCGGCGACCTGGTGCCTGGCAGCAAGGGCGAGGGACTGCGTTTCGCTGCGGCCACCATGGGCGTGCCGCTCGCCGACACGGTGGCGATCGGCGACAGCGACAATGACCTGACCATGATCGAGGTGGCCGGCATCGGCATCGCGATGGGCAACGGGGAGCAGTGCGCCAAGGACGCCGCCGATTGGGTCGCCGATGCGGTGGACGCGAGCGGCCTCTCGCACGCCTTCGAGCGGCTGGGCGTGGTGTAGCAGCCCCAGCCCGCGCACGGCACGGCTTTCCGGCAAGGAGCGTAATCCATCTGACTGTATTACGATGGAACATGATTCGTACACCGACGTCGGAGGTATCGCCGTTATGACATCCAAGCAGAACAACTATCTGCGCGAGCGTGAAAAAGCCAATGCGCGCTCGCCATTCTCCAAACGAACGCCGGAACGTGTGATCATGTGCGCCGGTGCCGTGTATTCGGTCGGCATGGCCATCTTCTTCGCGCTGTCGTACTTCGGCGTGATTTCCAGTACGTCCGAGGCCGCCCAGACGTCGGCTCAGGCCGTGACCGCACTGAGTCGCAACAGCAGCAACACGGCGCTCATCATCCTGTACGCCATCGTGACGGCGGGAGTCGCCGCGGTGACCATATATATGGCCGTGAAGCACATGCAGCCCGGTCCGCGGTTCAAATGGACGGTCGGCTGGATGATCTTCGTGATGGTTTTCTCACTGTTCACCGCTGACATGGTGGGGCTGATCGCGTTCGGCGTGGCCTTCGGCATGTACATGACACGCGATTGGCAGCTGCTGCGTGCCGTCAACGCCGCGGACGCCGGCAAACGCTCGTCGAAGCGCTGACGCATGGCCTCTGACACGACCAGGCAGCGTCGCGACGGGCGGGAGCTCGCCGCGGACGTCGACGCACTCGCCAACCAGGCGGTACTCGCCGACGTCGAACAAGAAGCGAAAAGCCACTCCGGCAAGGATGCCGCGGACAGGCGGCTGCCGCTGATCGCCCGCATCTACGGCGTGCTCGTGCTGCTGCAGGGCGTCATCACTCTCCCCGTCATCGTGCTGATGGCGGGATATTCGGTGCATGAGATTCTCGACGGCCGTGTGACCGTTGACGTACTGAACCTGACATTCATCCTCACATGCGCCCAGACGGTGGTCTCCAGCGCCAACGCGGCATGCCTGACCGTGCTGGGCGTGCTGCTGATCCGCAACCGACGGCGGTATTCCGCCTGGTGGTCGTATATCGTCATGATGGTGACGTTCGCCGAGGGACTGCTGTCGCTCGCATTGGACGGGTTGGGCGCGGATCTGCTCGTGCCGTCCATCCAGATGACCATACTGGTCGCGCTCGCCATAACCCTTGACCCGGCTCTGCTGGAGGAACGGCGGCTGCAGCGCGCGCTCAGGCGCATGGATGAGCGCGACGAATACGAGGCGGCGCTCGCCAAGGGCATGGTCGGCCGCGACATGAGCGGCAAGGGCTATATCTCGCTGGATTTCTTCAACCTGTTCTGGATTTTCGTCATCGGCTGCATGATCGGGCTGGTGGTCGAGACGATATATCACTGGTATTACTACGGCGAATATCAGGATCGCGCTGGCATGCTGTGGGGGCCGTTCTCGCCGATCTACGGGTTCGGCGCCGGAATCATGACGATTCTGCTCAACCGGCTGTGGCGCTCGAACTGGGTGCTGATCTTCTTCTCCAGCGCTCTGATCGGCGGCGTGTTCGAGTACTGCTCCAGCTGGTTCATGGAGGTCGCGTTCGGTATCAAGGCCTGGGATTACACGGGCGAATGGCTGTCGATAGGCGGGCGCACCTCCGGCAAGTACATGGTGTTCTGGGGGATTATGGGACTTGCCTGGATCAAGTTCGTGCTGCCGTACCTGCTGAAGTTCATCAACCTGATTCCGTGGAAGGTACGGTATTCGCTGACCGCCGTGGTGTTCGTGCTGCTGTTCATCGACGGCATGATGACATTGATGGCGTTCGACTGCTGGTACGGACGCATGGCGGGGCATGCGCCGGATTCGCCGATCGCGCAGTTCTTCGCCGACCATTTCGGCAACGATTTCATGGCGAACCGGTTCCAGACCATGTCCATCGACCCGTCCAGGGCAGGGCGCATGTAGGTCGTGGGCCGTGCGCGGGCGGGGCTGTGCCGAGCCGGGCCGGGGCGGGCCGTGCCGGGCCGGGGCGGGCGGAGTGCAAGACCGCCCGAAGTCCTACACTGGTGCACCGGAAGCGCCTGGAGAAGGCGCGGGAAGGGTGGCAATGTCCAGCAAACTGGTGTTTCTCGATATCGATGGCACATTGGCCGACGAACGGCATGAAGTGCCGATCTCCGCGCAGGAGGCATGCAAGGCGGCCCGGTCGCGCGGCCACAAGCTGTTCATCTGCACCGGACGCTCGATGCCGAAGATCGAACGCGGCATTCTCGATCTCGGATTCGACGGCGTGATCTCGGTGGCCGGAGCGCAGGCGGACGTCAACGGGCAGGTGCTGTTCCGGCATGACATCGCGCCCGAGGCGATCGACGCTGCAACCGCGTATTTCGAACGGCACGGCATCGAGAACTACCAGTGGCAGGGCGCGGACGGCATGTACATCTCGCGCGGGTATGCGCGGCATCTTGAATCCAAGGGGTCGGCCGTGTGGAAGAACGGTCAGTTCGCGCGGTACTGGCATCTGATCGACGACATCGCGGTGCCGGATGGTTCCACGCTGGGGCATGTCATCCATGCGAGCAAGGGATCGTATTTCTCCGGAGCGGATCCCGATGTGAGTTTTGATGACGTATCTCGTGATTTGGGGGAGTGGTTCACGCTGGTTCACGGCTCGTACGATGATATTTCGCCCAACAACGGCGAGTTGCTCATCAACGGCGTCGACAAGGGCACGGCCCTGTGCGATGTGGCGAAGGACCTCGGCTACAGCATCGCCGACACAATCGCGATTGGCGACAGCGACAACGACACCGCGATGCTCAAGGCCGCGGGCACGTCCGTGGCGATGGGCAACGCCACTCACGGCATCGAGTGTTTCTGCGACATGACCACCACCGACATCCACGACGACGGTATCGCCAACGCCTTCGTCACCCTAGGCCTGATCTGATTCAGCGCGTCGCGGGGCGACTGCTGTCTTGCCCCCGCTGGCGGGCTGAGCCGTTAAGCAAACAGCGGAGCTGTTTGTAGGCGAAGTCGAGCTGACAGGCGAGCAGCAGAATGGTCGTGCGTAGCACGTCCGTAGTTGCAGGGCCCGGAGGGCTGTCGCTTAGGGACTGTGCCATCTTTTGCCCCCCCCCGCTGGCGGGGGCTGTCGCGTAGCGACTGGGGGTGGTCGTCAGTCAGCGCGCGCAAGATGCCGCCTGCGCGCAACGCCGCACTGGACATTGTCCGGTGTTCGCGTGTATCTTGGTAATGTTGCCCCTTTAGCTCAACGGTTAGAGCAGCGTCCTTTTAAGTCGTGGGTTGTGGGTTCGAATCCCACAGGGGGCACCGAAAACCCTTGGAAACATTGAGTTCCAAGGGTTTTGCTTTACACGGCGATATGTTTTCCAGACGCAATTAGACGCAATGACCGCACTACCTCAGCCTTTCCAGCCGTAGCCATCAGGCAAAGACCTGTCTAACCGCTAGTATCGAAACCCTTGGCGGATTACATAATCGGAGGGATGGTTCGATGGCCACGGCATGGGGAGACGAGAGCGTTCGCAAGTCGAACGTGCCCGAGCCCATGTACCTCATGGGGGCGTGCCTCTGTGACCTCGACGAGGATTTCACCCGTTCCCGGCTCGATACCGTCAAACCCAGAAACGCAAGCAAGCTCCATTGGCGAGACATACAGCCCAAGCTGCGATTCAAGGCGATTGACGCCATCTCCGGCCTCGGACTCACCCACGTCATCGTCGCGGCGATTCCCCTGGGCGATTGGAACACGGCCGAACGTGCAAGGCGGAAATGCCTGGAGGCCCTGCTGCCGGTGCTGGAACGCGAGTATGCGGTTGATCGCCTCGTGCTGGAGCGACGCGACAAGGCCCAGGACGCCAGGGACATCCGTTTCATCGACGCGTTGAGAAGCCGGCGTTTCATCGACTCTATCCGGGTCGATCTCGTGGCCGGCGCCTCCGACGCCAGGCTATGGCTGCCCGATCAGCTGCTCGGCTCCTACGGCGACTGGCAGGCCGGGGAGCACCGGTATGACGGCTTCCTCGCCTCTGTGCGCACCATCGTCATCAGCGCCGGGTGAACGTCTTCGAAAGGCGTTACACTGTAATCAAGCCAACCCCGCTGGGGAAATGGAAGTGAGAGCCGGACGCCCCGAGTATCTTGGGGGCCGGCTCTCGCGCTACTTACTGCTGTTCGTTGCTTATCTCTTGGACTGCCTTCTCTCTTGCCGCGTCAAGGTTGCGGGCCACCTCGTCAAGGCGGTCCGGCCAGAGTCCGACGTAGTTGTTCAGCGTCATGGACACGTCGGAATGCCCCATGGCTTCGGAGAGGTTCTTGACGTCGCATCCTTCCTTGATGGCGAGCGACGCATAGGTGTGGCGCAGCGAGTAGGGGCGCAGACCCTCCATGTCGTCCATGCCGGCGGCTTGCTTGGCTTTGTTAAACACCCGGTTGCGCCAGTTGCGTGGATCCATGCGTCCGCCGCCTCTGCCGGCCCGGAACAGGTAGTCGTCCGGGTCGTGTCCCTTCATCAGCGGTAGGAGCTCGGCGATGAGGAAGCCGGGTAGGGGCACCTTCCGGATTTTGCCGGTTTTCGTGGGGCCTTCCTCCTTTTTCCAGTTCCCGTGTTTGTCCTGGGGCATCGTTTTGGAGATGGTCACCCGTTTGTGCTCGACGTCGATGTCCCCCACGCGCAGCGCGAACGTTTCACCCGGACGTGCGCCCGTATAGGCGGAGAACCGGATGATCGCCGCGCTCACAACGTCCCTCCTGTCGGTGTTGTACGTGCCTTGGGATGGCAGGTGACAAGCGGCGTCGGCGAGCCGTTCCACTTCCTCCTCCGTCAGGAACACCTTCTGTGCGCTCTCGCGTTCGGGGTCATGGCGCGAGAGGTGGATGTTGTCTAGCGGGTTGCGGCGTATCCACTCCCTGCGGGTCGAGTAGCGCATAACTCCTCCGAATGTCACGTTGACGATTTGGTTCAGGTATTTGTTGGTCGGGCTTTTCTTCGGTCGGTGCTTCTTCCCTCTGAACGCGAATGGCGCTTGTCCCTCTCGCAGATCGACTATCCACTGGTTGATTGAACTCTCGTCGATTTTGTAGAGGCGGACGTTGCCCCAGCGTGGGAGCACGTAGGTGCGCAGCAAATCGTCGTACTGCTTGACACTGCTGTCCTTGGTGTCATGCTGGGATGTGCGCCATTCCCTTGCGGCTTCCGCGAACGTTCTCGACTGTTCTTTGGAATTGATGTATCTGCCGCTGAGTAGGTCGTCGGAGAGGGCGGATGCCATCTTGTCGGCGTCTTCCCTGCGTTCGAAGCTCCTTGCTTCAGCGCCGACCCGGACACACGTGAAAACCTCGATATGCGTCGCACGAGGATGGAACCGGAGATTTGACTGCGGGCCGGGGATAAGGCGCTTGCTTTGATAAAGGCCGCTTCCAATCTACCTGGCCTGCTGCGTAAAGCTTGCGAAGTGGCAGAGCGGCGGTAAGGATCGTCAGCGCGATGGCGCTCCTCCGAATCCTAGAATTGACCGATTACCGTTTAGTGGTAATATCTCCATTGGAAGATAATTATCTGTCATTGCAGTGGCGAAAGGATCCGGCATGAGTGAGTTGCTTACAGGCAGACTGGCGAGTCTGCTCAGGGAAAAGGGCATGTCCCAAAAGGAGCTCGCCGAAAAGACGGGCATCACGCCGGCAACAATCAGTCGCTACGTCAACAATGAACGCGCCCCGCGCCCCATCTTGCTCGCCAAGATCGCCAAGGCGCTCGACGTTCTCCCGAAGGATCTGACCGGCAACGACGAAGAACGCGAAGTCGATGATGCCGTCACCCTCATAGCCCGCAACATGAATAGCCTTTCCCCCGCCCAACGCGAGCGTCTCATCAGGGCGATTCTTCAAAAGGACTAGGTGATAGTGGCATTGCTGAGTCGCGAACGTCAGATTGAGATCGAGGAAGCGGTCGTGGAGATATTCCAGGATATGGGCATAAAACCAAACTACCCCATGCGGGTTGGGCCGGTCGCCCGGGCTCTCGGCATCAAGGTCGTGCCATACTCCTCCCTCTCAGAGGAGGAAAAGGAACTGGCCCGCGCGGCTTCAGGCGATGCGTTTCATATCCGCACCTCGGATTACACAGACGCTCGTCTTGTCGTCGATGACACCTGCGGTGCGTACTTCAACCGGTCTCGTTTTTCCGGCGGACACGAGTTGGGTCATATCTGGCTCGGCCACGAAGAGGGACAGCCAAACATCGAAGGGGAAGCCGATTACTTCTCCGGCTATTTCCTCGTCCCGCATCCGCTCGTTCTGGCGACGCCGAAGGATGCCAACCTCGCCGAAATTTTCGGTGTGAGCTGGGACTGCGCCAACTACGCGCGCGATCAGGCGGAGAAGCGACGCAAGGAAGGCTCCTGGCGACCGCATGAGCAATGGCTTTTGGACAACGCTACGTGGAAGGGAGGAGGGCTGCTCAGCCAAATGTGATAATAGCCGCGCCTGTTGGCGCAGGCACGGCTATAGCTGGGATTCGTTGAAACCCCTAGACCAAGAACAAGTATAGGGCGGAGACAAGCTCTTCCCCATGCTGTTTCAGCGAATCCTCATGGAATTGACAACAAATCCATCCGCCGCACAGCGGCAGAAAGGGGATTCCTTTGTTGAACGTCACTTATCAAGGCCCGCTCCCGGGTATTCCGCCTGAGCGAAGAAAGAAACGGGGATCTTCGCGCGACGTCTTCCACGCCTACATGACCAAGGGCGTCACGTTCGACCCCATGTACGGCATGCCAGTGATGCATCCCGAGCATGACCTACCGAAGGGCGTCATATCGTTTTCGGAGGCCATGTCGGGCAAGCAGCTGGACCACGACAACTACGTGGGCTTCTACGAGAACGACGATCAAATCGAACGCTTCTGGAACCACCCATGGAGCTATCTGCCCAGGCTCAGCAAGTTCGCCGGATTCATCGCCACGGACTACAGCACCGGCACGGGAATCCCCGATCCCGTCCGTCGCTACAACGTCTACCGCAACCAGCTCACAGGCGCATGGCTGCAAAGCCTCGGCTTCCATGTCCTTTGCAACGTGCGCTGCCCGGCTGCCGACTACGATTATTTCCTGGCCGGCGTCCCGCATAATAGCCTCATCGCCATAGGCGAGATCGGATGCGTCAAAAGCCCGCAGGACCGCAACCGCTTCACGGGAGGAGTGATGCGAGCCGTCGACGAATTGGAACCCACAGGACTTGTCGTGGTCGGGGAGGATTCCTACGGGGTGTTTGACTACGCGCGTAGCCATGGCGTTCCCGTCCATTTCCATAGTGGCGCCACCGAGCGGTTCCGAGAAGGTGATGCCGATGTGTGAAAAGGGAAACGGCATGGGCGGCTTCGGAGGGGACTCGGGCAACTCTCTGCCTACGGACCGCTCCCAGCTTGACCACATCTTCGACGAAAGGAAAGGTCATCTCCCCGACACGCCCCGCAACAGGCAAAGACTCATGGAACTCGCGAACGATGAGTCCTGTCGTCTCGGCAAAGACAAGTACGGCAATATCTGGTATGCGAGAACGGAACAGGATGGAAGCCAGACATGGGTCTCCGTCCGCAACGGAATCATCCAAGAGGGCGGCAGCAATAAGACGCCACGCCCTTGGAACGCGGAGACCGGCCTGAACCGAAACCCCAAAGGCAATCCACGCAATGTCTTCAGAAGAAGGAGGAACTGACATGAAAGCCCACAGCTATCAGACCTTCGTGTCGATGTTTTACGCCCTCGACGCGGCGTTCGATGAGCACGAAACAGAACGCCTGCGCTCGTTCCTGTCGGACGCGAACCCATCCACATGGAAGGACGGCGGCTCGGCCGACCCAGCGGTGTATGCGGAATTCCGGAAAGAGTTCGACAAGCGTTTCGGAGAACAGGGAGCCAGCCCCGAGGAGGCGATGACATTCGTCCGCAACTACCTGGACACCCAAAATCATGAGTACAGCTGGGCCGCAGGCAATCTTGTCGCAGCCTTCGACGGCATTGTCACTCCGAAACTGTGGGAGCAGTCGCTCGCAGAGACAGCGAACTGACTGTATCTAGACACCAACGCCTCGGTGCCGCCCTATCACATCCGATTGGACGGCACCCTCTCACCAGCTTTCGACGACTTCGTGGATGGCCATGTGCATGGCGTCCATCCTCGCCATCGTCTCGCTGTCGTCCTCGCCTGACTGGCGTCGCCTGTCCATGAGCATGCGCGTGTACTGGTCGGCGACCTGCCGGGTGCGTTCGGCGATGTGTTCGAGGTGCGGTTTGAGTTCGCCGGCCTTCATCATCTCCGTGGTCATGCGGGGATGGTTGTCGCGCATCCAGATCAGGCGCATGCGTTCGATGCCGTCCACGCTGTTGACGGCGATGGTCTTGTCGGGCCGAGCGTTCGGCCTGTACTTGCCAGGGTTCTCCTGCTGTTTGCGCCGCAGTTCGGCGAGGTTCCTCTCGTACTTCGCTTTCAATTCGGGGTCGAGCCATTCCTTATCGCTCATCGCCATCGCATCCTTTCCGCTTCCGCATGCCTTGCAACCATGCGAGCCGGTGCGAAAACGTTTTACCACGTGTTGCGACAGCATCATCATCGTGTCGGAATTCATGAGTTGAAGTATGATACGTAAATAACTGATTCTTCTGACTTCTTTTGTCTCTTTCAGTAATTGCAAGGGTTCCGGCGTGCATCTTCACCGGATGTCTTCCGCCTCTTTGCCTTCTTCCCCCTACTCCCCCTTAAGTGGCATGGTCGGGAATTCCCAGACGCATCGCAGACGCAATGACCGCAAGCCATGCCCAATCTGACCATGCCGTCACAACGTCGACAAACCAGCAAAACCGCAGAATTCCAACGTTTTTCGATGTCTTCAATTTCGGCTATTCTAAGCAAATGGGCGGTGACCTGTTCGTGGGTTGTGGGTTCGAATCCCACAGGGGGCACGGTTAAGTCCTTGGAAATCGGCGTTTCCGGGGACTTTTTGCTTGCCGTTGACTTTCGACCCTGGTAGGAGCCTGATGGGAGGTGTTTCCTTCCGTCGATTCATTGCTCATGTTGAAATCCAACATTCGGATATCATGACAATTACCAATACCCGCCTGAAGCCGTGACTGCTGCTCTTACATGTGGCGGGTCTTTTCATCTGCGATATCAGAGGGGAGTGTGACGATGGCGTCCATTACCGTACATCCAGCCACGCTCCGGTGGCTGTAGCACATAGAGATGGTCTTGCCGAGTTTCCTCAATGGCTAAATGCGGATGCTCCGTTGGACTTGTCTTTTACCAAGCTATCCACGATTGGTCCTGCGTTGCAGATGCCGTTTGGTGCGTTGGTGCGTTCCGTGGTTCCTGAAGCTCGTGAAGACGAGCTGATTAGATATCGGACGATTAACAATCAGGGAGTCGAAGCGAGCCGGAATCTTCGAGATACGATTGTTGCTATGCGCAATCGTCAGGATTGGGCGCGTGATGAGATGATTGCTCAAGGGTTTGGGGAGAATCTGCTGGTGGGCAGTGTGCCGTCTCACGCAACCGCAGATGAACTGGCTTCGCATATCCGTGAAGGACTGTCTTTGACGGCCGGCTGGTGTCGGCATAAAAGCAATGCCGAACGGTTCCGCTTCCTGCGTGGCAAGTCTTCTGATGCAGGTCTTATGGTGATGGTCGATTCTCGGTCAGGCTCATCCAGCGCACGCCGTTTGGACGTGCGTGAGTTTCGTGCATTCGTGCTGTTGGATGACGTGGCTCCATTGATTTTCATCAACCGCAATGATTCCTCCATAGACGGCGGCAGCGGTGTCGAACGCAAAATCAATCAGGCAGTTATTCTGACAATTGTGGACAATGAGGCGGCATTCCGCGCATATTGGAAGAAAATGATCGCAGACGGTGCTCGCGTGCAGGATGTAGCGGACGATTGTGCGAGAAGGCGGCCTTGAACGTCTGCCTGAACTTCTTCATGGTCTGCGCGGGGCTTCCGAACTGCTTGCGTAGCTGCTCCCAAGTCACCGGCGAGGGATGACGCAGGTATGGCATCCTCCCGTTAAGCCATAGGCAGATGTCCAGGGAGAGAGAGGATCCGCTCTTGTTTAGCTCGCGCAGGACGCTGAAATCAATAGGTACCGGATTCGTCCCTGACGACCTTTTTATGAACATCTCGGAGAACTGTATCCGGCAGTCCTTGTCCTCGGGATGCCGCGCCCATTCCTCGGCGTCGGCCCACGGCGCGTGCCAGGCTTCGGCAACGACGGACTGTCCTCCCGAATCGACCTGGTCCTTGCCGAGATCGTTGATCGTGCACGCCGTTCTGAGCCAGTGGCTAAACTGTTCGCACAGACGCCGGTATTGGTTTCCTCCGCGCGTGAGGCCCAGACGATGCTCCGCAAATTCATAGAAGGTTTTCCCGATTGGCCACTTACGGCTGGACGCGTCCCGGCTTGGATCATCGGTCAGAATGAGGCGGCGGCCAGTGTCTTTCAAGTGCTGGTTGGCGGCGACGGGAAACCGCTCGCCGATGTCCTTCATGACGAACGGGCTCCGATGGATGCACTCCATCGCCGACCCGAAACAACATGCCCAAACGCTCGACAATGTATTAGGAGCATCAGAACACAACGGAAGACAGGCCGGGGCCGTACCGGTCATGGAACCGGCCCCGCGCGTGGGAGCGAGCCCGACGATTCATGGGAACGGCCGTCCGCCCGTCGTTCCTGACGGACCGCCGAGACGATATGGGGGGTGGCATCCTTCAGAAACGCGGCGTGTCGGAAAGGAAGGGTCAAAGGGGAGGGGGTGATGTCGTGGCTGCCGTCCGCGGCAAAGGAATCCCGGCTTCGTACGGCGGGGGGGGGGATGGCGCGTCGGGTGGAAAACGTCCCTCGTCGCCGTTCCGCGTTATTCTGCCTTCCGCAGTGAGGGAACCAAGCCGATCCATCCGGAGGGAGGTGCGCATGCCGGCATCGTCGAAGACCATCGTCCGCGGTTGGGGAGCCGTCCTGGGCCTGGAGGACGTCCGGAAGGCCTACGACGCACGCCGCCGGGCGTCGTTCAGGGGAAGGCTGCTGTCCGTCGTGTCCGTCGCGCTCGTCGTATCGGGGTTGGTGGTGGTGTCCGTGCCGGTCATGCTGCAGTCGTGGTCCGCCGGGGAACAGTCCGCCACGTCCGGTCGTCTGGAGGAGACGGTCGCGGACTGGCCGTATCAGCGGGCGGAGAACGAATTGAAGGAGGCGCGCGCGTACAACCGCAACCTCGCCTCGCACGGACAGTACGTCCTCGGCGAGGCCAACGACCCGTTCACGCAGACGAGGGGTTCCGTCTCCGACAAGAGATACCTCTCCATGCTTGACGCTGGCGAGGGCGTCATGGGGTCGGTCGACATCCCGAGGATCGGGGTCGACCTGCCCATCTACCACGGCACGTCCGAATCCACGCTCGAGCTCGGGGCGGGCCACCTGTACGGCAGCAGCCTGCCCGTCGGAGGCAAGGGCACGCACGCGGTCATCACCGGGCACAGGGGTCTGATCAAGGCATTGATGTTCACCAGGCTCGACGAGCTCAAGAAGGGCGATTCCTTCTACATCAAGGTGATGGGCGAGACCCTGGGCTACAAGGTCGACCGCGTCAGCGTGATCGAGCCGTCCGACGTGTCGAAACTCAAAATCATCGAGGACGAGGACCGTGTCACCCTGATGACATGTACGCCGTACGGGGTGAACACGCATCGTCTGCTCGTGTCCGGACTGCGCGCCGCGATCCCGGACGAGATCCCGGACGAGTCACAGGTCGTCGACCCGCGTCCGGTCCCTCTGTCCGTGGTGGCGGCCTACGTGCTCGCGGCGTTGTGTATACCGCCGTTGTTCACAAGAGATTCTGATCCGCGGCGTCATAGTTCGGGTGTGAAATCCGATTCCGTCCCTGGGAGGAAACACTGATGAGAATGACAGGAAACGGAAAACCACCGGGGGGGGGGTATAGGTTCCTCCTGGCCGTGATGGTCGCCCTCGCCATGGTGCTCGCGTTGTCGGTGGCCGGCACCGCGAGCGGTGAGGACATGCCGGCCGGCACGTCCGCGGCGGAGACAGCGGTGAAGTCCGCCGGCAAGACGGGCGGGATCACGTTCCCCGCCGGCTCGTACATCGTCGACATGGGCGACACCTTTTCTGACGACGCCCAGCTCAAACCATACGGCCTCATCTACGATCTCGTCCTCAACGCCAAGGTCCCGGTGTACTGGGTCATCAACGGGAGCAAGACCAGCCAGACCGGCGTGGACCTCACCTACAACGGCGGGAACTACATCTCCGGCCCGTTCGTCATATCCGGCGACGACGTCGATTACAACGTCAGGTCGATGCTGTTCAAGTGGCGCGGCTACGGCGTGCGCATCGATGGGCCCACCGACACCGCCGTCACGGTTGCCGACAGCCGGAAGATCTCCTCGGTCCCCCGCGTCGTGCTCGACAAGCAGAACGGCAAGATAGCCAAAGGCTACCTCGTCAAGTCCGGCATCCTGCGGAACGAGAATGCCACCGATGACCGCGTCTACAAAGAAAAAGCGACTCCGGCGGACCTGGACTCTTCCTGCGACGACATCTACGTCATGCCGCAAGCCGAACCGACCACCGCGGCGCATGGCCCCCTCGCCTCCTTCAACAAGGGCGGCGGCTACATCTGGGCCGGATGCCACGCCGTCTCCTATCTCGAAAGCGACGACAGCAAAAAAGGCGTGACCGATGGTTCCATGTTCTTCCTGTCCACCAACGGTCTGCTCATTGGAAACAAACATAAAGGAGCGTCGGGCAAAAGCGACGCCTACCAGGTGACGGGCGCCGCGTCGGACCCGATCATGCAGTTCGTCGGGAACACGTTCGCCGCGCACGCCAACGGAGCGGAAGAGATCTACATGCCTGCTCCCGACAGCGGGTGGCGCAGCACCACCAGGGTGCTGGAGACCGACCCGAACCAGCGGCAAGTCCTCGCCGGTATGTCTCCCGGTCCGGCCGTGTTCATGGCCGTGGGTCCCGGATACGGCGACTACGGCAACGGCATGGTCATGTACGAGGCCGGACACGAATTCAAAAAAACACCGACGCCGACCGCAACGCCATACGAGCGTTCCTGAACTTCCTCATCCTGTCCGGAGTGGAGAAAAGCCTCGACGTGAAGGCCACGATCCCGTCCGACGCCACGGCCGGATCGACCGTGCAGGCTTCCGTGACCGTCACCAAAGGCACGCTGCCATACACGTACCAGTGGCAATCCGACTGCAACGCGTCGTTCTCCGACCCGACCGGATCGGCCACTTCCATCACGTTCCCGAACGAAGGCCCATGCCATGTGAAGGTCACGGTCAAAGACCAATGCGGCCGCGCCACGTTCGACACCCGGCTGGTCGACGTCAAGACCCGCAAGGGAACCGTCTCATGGCGCAAGACCGACACCGAAAACAATCCGCTGGCCGGATCCTCTTGGACCCTGACCGGCCCGAACGGCCAGTCCAGGACCATCACGGACAACGGCGAAGGCGACGAGGATCGGACCGACGGATCGTTCAGGGTGACAGGCCTCGACATGGGCGCATACACGCTCACAGAATCCCAAGCCCCGTCCGGGTTCCACAAGGATGACAGTAGCCACCCGTTCACGCTCGACAACACGCATCCCGACTGGACGTTCGCCAGTGGATTCGTCAACAGCCCGACACCCGCCACGGTCACCGTGAACGGCTCCAAAACCCTGACCGGCCGCGATTCGAAGAACGGCGAGACGTTCAGGTTCACGTTCATCCCATCCGACCAGGCCACCAGACAGGCCGTTAGGGACAAGACCATCAAGGTATCCAAAACACGGTCCGTCGGCGGTCTGCGGGACGGCGTGGCCAAGGACTTCACCTTGGCCACGGCGACCGTGTCCAAGGCCGGCACGTACACGTTTGACGCGGCCGTGGACCGGACGGACTGCCCTGGCGACCTTGCCTGCTCGAAGGCTGGATACCGGATCACCATCACGGCCACCGGCGGCACCGCATCCAGCGGCGCCCTCACCGTCCATGCCTCCATCGCAAAGACCAGGGACGACGAGGGAAACACGGCCGACGCCACCGGCATCGCGAAGGCGGCGTTCACGAACACGCGGGTCGCACAGAGCGCGCTGCCGTTGACGGGCGCGTCCGAGGCCCGGAACAACACGATGCTCGGCCTGTCCGTCATCGCCGCGGCGCTCGTGCTGGCCGTCCTCGGAGCGAAACGCTCCAGGGCGTAGCGACAGATTTCGCGCGCCGCACGCGCGGCGCGCGGCCCGTCCGGCCGTCCGGCCGAACGGTTTTTCATGAAAGAAGGAGAGTTCCCTATGAAATTCACTAAGATCACGGCGATGGTCGCGGCCATCGCCACCGCCGCGGGACTGGGGGCCGTCGCGGCCTCCAGCGCGAACGCGCAGGTCGTCACGGACGGTGAGAAGACCATCACGTTGAACGCCACGAGCGCGGACCAATTGACTGGTCACACGTTCAAGGCCGTGAAGGTCGCGTCCTACGACGTGTACGGCACCGCCCCGAACCAGAGCGTCACCCTCAAGACCGAGGACGGCCTCAAGACGGATATCGCCAAATACCTGAAGTATACGGGCACCGGCGATCCGCTCGCCTGGGCGCAGCAGCAGGACCAGGCCAAGCTCGACAAGTCCACCACGAGCCCGTGGCTGGGCGACGGCACCACCCGCGGCCTCGCCGACAAGCTCGCGTCCGAGGCCGCGACCGAGGTCACGCCGGCCCTGTCCAGCGACAACAAGCAGGCCACGTTCACGCTGACCAGCCCGGGCCTGTGGCTGATCGTCGACCAGGCCGTGACCGGCAAGAGCAGCAAGGCCCTGCCGATCCTCGCCGGCACCAAGCTGACCATCAACAACACGGTGTACTCCTCCGGTTCCATCGACATGAAGAACCAGACCGCGTCGGTCAGCAAGACCGTGACCGACCAGACCGTCGCAGCCGGGCAGGATGCCTCCTACACGATCACGACCAAGGTTCCGAACTACGTGGGCTACAAGGTCAAGGGCTACCAGTTCACCGTGTCCGATAAGTTCGCGCACAACGCGCCACTGGCCTACAAGACCGACACCCTGAAGGTCACGGTCGATAACAAGCAGCTGAGGGCCGGCACCGACTACACGGTCGCCGGCTTCGACGCCACGTCCAAGACCTTCATCATCGACCTGAGCGGCTACATCAAGGCCGAGGGCTTCGGTACCGGCACCCCCGCCGATGACTCCAAGTTCACCAACGCCGGCCTGGTCGGCAAGACCGTGACCGTCGAATACAAGGCCACCGTGACCGGCAGCACCGGCAACACCGGAGCCGCGAACACCCCGACGATCAAGTATCCGAACGATCCGAGCAACAACGAGAGCAAGCAGGAAGTGCCGGGCACCCCGGTCAAGGTCTTCAACTTCGACTACACCCTGGTCAAGAAGGACAAGACCACCGGTGCTGCGCTCGAGGGCGCCAAGTTCGCCATCAAGAATGCCGACGGCAAGTACCTCGCCTACACCCCCGACAAGGACGGCAACGGCAAGTGGAGCACCCTCGACATCAAGCCCGCCGCTGATGCCACCTCCGGCGTGTTCACCACCGGCAAGAACGGCCAGGTGACCTTCCCGGCCCTCGACGAGGGCAAGTACACCATCGAGGAGATCGCAGCCCCGAACGGCTACGTCAACGTGGGTGTGTTCTTCAGCTTCACGATCGCGGCCAACCTCTCCGGCACCGGCGCGGACCAGACCGCGAAACCGTCCTACACGATCGACGCCGATGGCGTCAGCAGCGATCGTTGGGGACTGGTCTCCGACGGCAGCACCGCCGAAGTGGTCGTGGAGAACGTGAAGAGCATCACCCAGCTGCCGCTCACCGGCGGCGCGGGCACCGTGCTGTTCACCGTGGTTGCGGCCCTCCTGATCGGCGCCGGCGTGACCGTCGGCGTCAAGTCCCGCAAGGCGAGCGCCATCGCCTGAACGGTCTGACGGATGCCCCCGGCCCTTCGGGTCCTTCTCCCTCAAGGGGACGTCCGTCCGAGAGGCCGGCATCACATGGAAACCGCCATGGGCTGCCGGCCTCTGCCGCATATGTCGTCTCATGCGGAAAGGAACGGCGATGAGAAGGGAGTTCACTCCTGACGAGATCTCGTACCTGCGCGGCCTGTGGGCAGTGTCCAACGTCACTCCGACGCGCATCATCTATTCCGACGAGTTCAAAAGATACTTCCTCCGCGAGCACGGGAAAGGCAGGGGAGTGACCGAGATCTTCCGCAACGCCGGACTGCCGGCGCTGGTCATCGGCAGGAAACGCATCGAACGCTGCGCCGCCCGGTGGGTCCGGCCGGACCATTGTCGTCACCAATGAGCAAGCAGTACATCCCATCCCCAACAACCCGTTGAAGAAAGAGCCTAAGATTCCCGATGTGGCCGAGGCGATGGGTGTGCGCGCTATAAACCTACGTGAGTTCTATGACGCTAGCGGCGATCTCATTCCCCTGCCGTACCCCATTCAGCCGACAATCTGATCGTGTGCTGTCGGCGCGGCGTAGCGGTCATCGTGATCATTTGTCGCATCCTCTGCTGTTCCATTCGTGTGCGTCATCGGCGTAACCACCTCGCGTGTGTCGCCCGGGACATTGAGACAGAACAAACGCAATGGCTTCCTGAGCCGTGGCTTCAATGGAGGGATTTAATCGTGTGTCGGCGCTGTTGCGGCAGCGAGGCGTTCCCTCTGGCGCAATCGCTGAAATGTCTGTATGATTGTCCTTATGTCGGACAATTCAGAGAATGCCGCTGTGGGGCATGGCGGTGAGAGAGACATGGCTCGGGATATTGAAGCGTCATCGATCGCGAGTCATATCGATCTGTTCTTCGATGAACTGCATCGCATTGACGTGGCGTATTCGGATTACGCTCGCCGAGCCGGAGTGTCGGATAATGTGATGTGCATTCTGGACTACCTCAAGGACCATGATGGGGCGTCGCAGCGGGCGATCTGCGAGTACACGCTGTTGCCGCGGCAGACGGTCAACAATGTCATCGCATCGTTTGTGGCGCATGGGTTCGTGGAGCTTGGGGACACCGAAGGCGATCGTCGGGTCAAAACGGTCCGTTTCACGCCTGCCGGGCGCAGATATTGCAACGGCTTGATCGCGCCGAGTCGCGCCGCGGAGTATCGGGCGATGAGCGAGCTTCCTGACGAGCTGCGCAGCGCGTTGCTCAAGGGCATGGGCGTCTACGGGCGGGTGTTCCGCAAACAGATGCATGACATTTCCGTGTAGTTTTTCCCGCCTCGGACTTCGCCACGCCGTATGGCTCAATTGTCCTACTTTGGGACAATACTGAGATATGAGCGTAGACGACTTCGCGAGGGGAAGGAAGAAGCATGCGGCTGGTTGTCCGTTTCATGAAGCCATACTGGGCGCTGTGCGCGGTGACGACGGTGCTGCTGCTGGTCGATGTCGTCGGCGCGCTGGTCATTCCCACATTCGCCGCGGAGCTGCTGAACGAAAGCGCGACATCCGCATCATTCAAGAAGATGACCATCACGGCGGTCGGCATGGGCGTGGCCGCGCTGATTTCCGGCATGTGCGCCGTGGCGGGCGGATGGTGCTGCTCGCAGTTGACCTCTCGCGTCGGCAAGGACATGCGCATGGCTCTGTACCGCAAATCCATGGATCTGTCGATCTATGATTTCCGCAATTTCGGTACGGCATCGATAACCACGCGAACGATCAACGACGTGGTCAACATCCAGATGGCCATGACCAATGTGCTGTGCATGCTGATGCCGGTGCCGATCATATTCATCATCGCGCTGACCCTGTCGTTCCGGCTCGACGTGACCCTGTCTCTGTGGCTGCTGGTGGCGATAGCCTTCGTGTGCGTCGTGGCGCTGTTCATCATGCGATCCGCGGCGCCGTTGTTCCGCAAACTACAGAAACTGCTTGACCGCATCGGCGCCGTGTTGCTCGAAAACCTTACCGGCGTCCGCGTGATCCGCGCCTTCAACAAGGAATCCCATGAGCGGCGGCGCATGGACGGCACGTTCGTCGACTACGCCGATACGTCCATCAAGGCGAACCGGCTATTCGCGAACCTCGACGGCCTGTCGTACTTCGGCATGAACGCATTCATCGTCGTCGTGTATTTCCTCGCGGGAGGACGCATCAGCGCCGGAAACTTCCAAATCGGCGACATCACCGCCATCGTGGAGTATGCGATCATGGCGCTGTTCTATCTGATGATGGCGCAGATGGTGATCATCACCTTGCCGAGGGCGCTTGAATGCTGCGAGCGTGTGCGGCTGGTGCTGGACCACAGTCCGCAGATCGCCGACCCGGAGCCGGGCGCGGCGGTGGATATGAGCGGCCGCGGTCCGCTCCCGGACGGCGAGGTGCTGGCGTTCCGCGATGTGACATTCCGTTTCGCGGACGCGCAGGAGGACACGTTGCGACATGTCAGCTTCTCCTGCAAGACGGGCCAGACCACGGCGATCATCGGTGGCACGGGCTCGGGCAAATCGACGATCGCCATGCTCGCACTGCGGTTCCATGACGCCAATTGGGGAGAAGTCACCCTCGATGGCGTGGACGTGCGCAAGATGACGCAGCACGATCTGCGGCGCCGCGTGTCCTACGTACAGCAGCAGGCGTGGTTGTTCTCGGGGACGATTGCCGACAATCTGCGGTACGGAGACCGAGATGCCTCCGATGAGCGGCTGAATCATGCGATCGATGTCGCGCAGGCCCGCGAGTTCGTCGATTCGCTGCCGCAAGGACTGGAATCCCGCGTCGCGCAAGGCGGTACGAACTTCTCCGGTGGGCAGAAGCAGCGTCTGTCGATTGCGCGCGCACTGACCGGAGACACCCAGCTGGTGGTGTTCGATGACAGTTTCTCGGCGCTCGATTTCAAGACCGACGCCGCGTTGCGGCATGCGCTCGCCGCAGAGACGAACGGGCGTGCGGTGCTCATCATCGCGCAGCGCGTGAGCACCGTCCAGCACGCCGACCAGATCGTCGTGCTGTCGGACGGACAAGTGGCAGGCATCGGCAAACATGACGAACTGATGGCGGACTGCGAGGTGTACCGCGAAATCGTCGAATCGCAGACCAAGGAGCCGGCAATGGGAGAGGAGGCGTGACGAGAATGACAACGCAGAATGACGATATGACGGAAACCGTTGCGAACGCGGGCGACACGGTAAAGACCGACGACATCGAGCTCGAAGCGCCGAAGAATGCGATGGCCACAGCCCGGCGGCTGTTCGTGCAGCTAGGCAATCAGCGGGTGCGCCTGTGCGTGGTCGCCGCGTCGATTCTGCTGTTCACGTTTTTCCATATCGCCGCTCCGATGTACAGCGCCGTCGTGGTGGACTCGATATGGGATGCCGTGCAGGGCGCATGGCGTGACGGCGTTCCGTTCTCAGTAAGCTGGAACGCCGGCGGTATCGGCTGGACGATCCTGATTCTGGCAATCCTGTATCTCGGCGAGTGGGGTTTCTACTACCTGCAGTCCTATCTGATGGCGTCCGTGGCCGAAAACCTCAACCTGACGCTGCGCAAGCAGATCAGCGCGAAGATCCAGCGGCTTCCGCTGCGTTTCTTCGACCGCAATAAGCCGGGAGAAGTGCTGAGCAAGGTCACCAACGATCTTGACCGTATCAGCGAAGTCATGCAGACGGGGTTGCTGCGACTCATCACTGCCATCACCACGGTGACCGGCTCGCTGGTCATCATGGTCTACTACTCGTGGCTGCTCACGGTCGTGTTCCTCGTGTTCATGGCATTGAGCATGTGGGTAACCAAACTGGTCGCCCGCAAGAACCTCGAGATCGCGTCATTGCGTCAGGAGACCATCGGAGAGCTGACCGGCCTGGCCGAGGAATACTACAAGGGCCGCAACATCATCAAGGCATACAATCGCGAGGAAGACAGTGCGGCAGCGATGGAGGACGCCGCCGAACGCACCCGAAAAGCCGCGCAGCTCGCCGACTTCATCACGATATCCGTCAATCCTCTGATCCGCATGATCGCGCGGTTCTCGCAGATGGCGGTGATGCTGCTCGCCGGTTGGATGGTACTTGGCGGCCGCATGACCGTCGGCGTGGCGCAGGCGTTCTACCAATACATCAACCAGGTGTCCGAACCGCTGACCGAAGCCAGCTACATGATCAACTCGCTGCAGTCCGCGCTCGCGTCCGCCGAACGCACCTTCGAGCTGTTGGACGAGGAAGAGGAACGGCCCGACCCCCAGCCCGCTGACGCGGCGAAGATCGCTGAGGAGCCTGTGCAGGGCCGTGTGGTGTTCAACCACGTGAGGTTCGGATACGATCCGCAACGGCCGCTGATGAAAGACGTCAACTTCGTGGCCGAGCCAGGGCAGAAGGTCGCAATCGTCGGGTCAACCGGCGCGGGCAAGACCACGCTGATCAACCTGCTGATGCGATTCTACGAGATCGATGGCGGCGCGATAACGCTTGACGGCGTATCCACAGCCGCCATGACGCGAGGCGATCTGCGTCGCGAATTCGGCATGGTGCTGCAGGATACGTGGCTGTTCGGCGGCACCGTGGCGGAGAATCTCGCCTACGGGCGGCCCGATGCGACCCGCGAGGAGATCATCGCGGCGGCCAAAGCCGTGCGCGCCGACTACTTCATACGCACGCTGCCGCACGGCTACGATACCGTACTCGACAACGAGGCCGGGAACCTGTCGGTCGGACAACGCCAGCTGCTCACCATCGCCCGCGTCTTCCTTGCGGACCCGCCGATCCTGATACTCGACGAGGCTACCAGCTCCGTCGATACCCGGACCGAGGCGGAAATCGGCAAAGCCATGACAAGACTGATGGCAGGACGCACCAGCTTCGTCATCGCGCACCGGCTGTCGACGATCCGTGACGCGGACCTGATTCTGTATATGGAACATGGTGACATCATCGAGCACGGCAACCATCATGAACTGTTGGAACGCGGCGGCCGTTACGCCGCACTGTACAACAGCCAGTTCGCGTGACACGTCAAGGCTCATCGACGGGCGATCATGCCGGCGATGAGCCTATGCCTCGCAGTCGAGCGGAGGCAACTTGTGCAGGGCCCGTGCGATGTCGCATTGGTCGCGCAGCGTGCCTTCGGCGGCGCACATCGTCGGGTACCACATGCGTTTGCGCAATGTGGACTCCGCCCTCAACAGCATGCCGTCATCGCTGGCGTACTGAAAATGCAGATGACTGAGCAGGCCGCCGCTCGCCAGCGCAGCCCGTTCGGGCATCGGATCCATCGCCACCAGCACACTGAACGGGCAGCCTGCCGGCGCGTCCGTCGCATGAAACACATAACAGGGTTTGCCCTCCAACCCCTTGGCGATGGTCCGGTCAAGCCGATACCGATAGCGGCCCAGTGAACGATCCGCTCCCGACAGCCAGTCGATGATGAATCCGTCGGCCTCGCCGGCCGCCGTTTCGACGCCGGCGCTCTCCTGCCGCGGCGCCCCGTGGCGAGGCGCCATCCTCCGAATCCGCATCGGCCTGACGGTATCGGAACGAGCAATCGCGCAACCGTATGATCACATCGCTCATAGTATGCCGCCGATGCTCAGTGCCAGCGGGATCGTGCAGACCGCCATCGCCGCCCAATCAAACCAACGCTGTGAATCTCCGTTATGCAGGTATGCCGGCCGGGCCGTCCCAATCCCTTGGTAAGTGCCGCGACCGACAGGTCACGCGAGACGATCGTCGCGTTCATCAACAGCGGAACCAGCACGAACTCCAGCGACTGGGCCGGATGCCGCAGCAGCGCGAGTCGGCCGGAGGCAAGACCGCGAAGGGCCATCGCGTCGCGGTTTCGCTGGTAGTCCCGCCCGATTGTCGGAAAGAACCGGATGACCACCATGCAGGGGATGGCCACCGATTCGGGCACGCGCATACGACGCGGCGCGCACACGAATTCGCTGACGCGCGTGGTGGAGAACGCGTAGGCGCCGGTGATGAAACAGGGCATCACCATGCGAAGCCCCACGGAAAACAGCCCGACGACATGTATCCAGGCGTCGGCGCCAGAGCCGGAGGCCGACGCGGCACCCGAAACCCCCGCCGATGTTGATCAGATCGGGGATGTCAGCTTGCCGGAGCGGCTCTGGCGTGCGGGGCCGGCCTCGGCAGGGCTTCCCGCCTGTGCGGTCGGGCGGGCGTTGTCGTGGTTTTCCGGCGTGCTCAAGGCTGGGTTCTCCGTTTCTTGGGATGGAGGGATTCGATGTTCTTGATGTATTGGTGACGTTGTGAAAAGGCAATAGTCTTTCGGCAAATCAGGGGAGGCGGTGGCTCGGACGCCGATGTGCGGGGCGGGCGCGCCAGACAAACTGCGCCGATTGCGATGCCTTGCCTAGATGCGTGGGCCGGGGCGCCACAATACGGGTTGAAATAGCCGAAATCCGCAATTCCCCGTGTCAAATCGCCGTTTTGTGGCCCGAAAACGGCGATTTGACACGGGGAATTATCAAGAACGGCTATTTCAACCCGTGTTTTGGTGAAGTGCGACGCCGCGATGGAGGGGCGCGGAAAAAGAGAAAGCCCGGCGGGGAAGCCGGGCTTGAGAGAGAAGAGAAGAAGGGGTTCAGTTATTGCGGCCTTGCGGTCGTGATTACTATATAAACGCATGTTTCGGGGCAAGTCATGTGGTTTACCTGAAAAATTCGTGTGAAACCCTGCGTATTTGGCTGAGATGACATAATATTTGGCCTTCCGCAGTATTTTTTCTGCCGCAGCCGTCCCGTTGATGCGCGATGGTGAGGCCGGCTCCTACAGTGGTCGGCATGTCATGCACCACATTGCTTATCGGAAAATCAGCCAGCTGCAGCGGCGCGACGATCATCGCCCGCAACGATGATTCCGGCTCCGGCCGCTACGATCCCAAGCGGCTCGTGGCCGTGGCGCCGACGGACCAGCCGCGCCACTACCGCAGCACGCTCAGCCATGTCGAGATCGACCTGCCGGACGACCCGTGCCGCTACACCATCGCGCCGAACGTGCTGCCGAACCGAGGCGTGCTCGCCGAGGCCGGCGCAAGCGAGCGCAACGTGGCGATGAGCGCCACCGAAACCATCGCGGTGAACGAGCGCGTGCTCGCCGCCGACCCGCTGGTCGAGCTCAGGCCAGCCGAAGGCGTGCCGGGAGAGGCCGGCTATCGGCCGGAGACCCCCGGCGGCATCGGTGAGGAGGACATCATCACGCTGGTGCTGCCGTATGTCTCTTCGGCCCGCGAGGGTGTGGAACGGCTCGGCGAGCTGCTGGAACGGTACGGCACCTATGAGTCGAACGGCGTGATCATTTCCGACGTGGACGAGATCTGGTATGTCGAGACAATCGGTGGGCATCACTGGATTGCGCGCCGTGTGCCCGACGACTGCTATGCGACGATCCCCAACCAGCTGGGCATCGACGACTTCGACTTCTCCGACGCGTTCGGCGAGCGGCGGTTCTTCATGTGCAGCGCGGACCTGCGCGAATTCATCGATCGGCACCATCTGGGCCGTGCCATGCGGCCCGCGCAGGGTGCCGGTTTCGGCGTCGCCGCCGTGCTGCCGGACCACATCAACCCGCGTGTGGTGTTCGGCACCAGCACCGTCAAGGACCATATCTACAACACGCCGCGCGCCTGGTACATGCAACGTCACCTGAACCCGAGCGAGGATTGGGATTCGCCCGCGGCCCGCTACACGCCGACCTCCGACGACATCCCGTGGTGCCGGGCGCCGGAGAACAAGGTGACGGTCGAGGACATCGACTTTCTGATGTCGTCGCATTTCGAAGGCACGCCTTTTGACCCGTACGGAACGCTCGGTACACCGGAAAGCCGGCATCGCTACCGTCCGATCGGCATCAACCGCACTGGTCACATGGTCGCGATCGAACTGCGGCACGACGTGCCGGCCGCAGCGGCGGCGGTGATGTGGATCGCCTTCGGTTCCGGCCCGTTCACGGCGGTCGCACCTTTTTATGCGAACGTGGACGACACTCCGGCGTATCTGCGCGACACCACGCCCGAGGTCTCCACCGACAACCTGTACTGGACGAACCGTCTGATCGCCGTAATTGCCGACGCGCACTGGTACGAGACGCGCAACGCGATCGAATACTATGGCGAGCAGGTGCGGGCGTTCGGGCGCCGGCTTGTCGAAGAAACGGATGCGGCGCTCGCCGATGCCGAAGCCGGGGACATCCGCGCGGCGCTCATGGCTGCGAACGAGACGATGGCCGGGCGTCTGCAGGATCTGACCCATAAGCTGCTCGATAACGTGCTGTATACGTCGAGCAACCTGATGCGCAACTCGTTCGCCATGTCCGATAGGTGGGTCTGAGGGCTTGCTCCCTTGTCGCAGCGAGCGGTTCTCAATAAGAAAGGTGCGAGTCCGTGTGACGGGGGAAACGAACATGAAAACAGCAGAAAGCCCGGAATTCCGGGCTTTCTGCGCAATGTTCGCTTGTTTGAAAATGTGCGGAATCCTCGCACCTTTCTTAATGAGAACCGTTCGCTGCTACCTCATACGTCTGCGCGTGGAAATCACACGTCACGGCGGTGCCGTCGGCGAAGACCGAGCGCTGCACCAGCGGGTCGCCGCCGACAAGGTCATGCCGCACGAGCTCCTGCATGCCGACGCGCAGGTGCAGCCCGGCCACGACCGCACACCGCTCGATGTCGTTCTCGGTACGGGCGCGCAGTGCGGCATTCATATCACCGTCCATGCCGGCATATGCGGCGTCACGGATCAGGTACGGCGCACCGCCGTTGAGCAGCGCGTACAGCATGTAGTCGTCGCCACCGGCCACCCGATCCATCATCCACGGCTGGATCACGCAGTCATGGTAGACGAGGTTGTACAACGGCACCGGGATGCCGTGCCGAGGCGCGTCGGGGGAGCGCATCTGGAAGTCGTACGGCGCGTAATGGCAGAACACCAGGCTCGGCACCGCCCAGTCGGACACCTCCTCGGACGAGGTGAGAATGCCGTGCGCCAGCAGGTATTCGAAGCATTCGGCGCGGCGCTCGTAGCATTCGCGGCGGGTCATGCGGTGCTCGGGATGCGAGCATTCGTCGCCTTCATTGCAGGTGAACACGTCCAGATACGCGCAGTCCAGCGCGATGCCGTGCGTGGCGATCTCACTGAAGTTGCGGCGCACGTAATCCGGCGCAAGCTCGGCGCACAGGTACGTTTGGCGCCCGCCGGCCCACATCGCGTGCTCGGGCATCGTGCCGTCCGCCAGTCGGATCGCATTGCGCGGGTCGAACGTGCGCGCGGCGAAGTAATAGTCGCGGTATTGGTCATGCGTGCCGAACAGGTCTCCCTGCTCATGACAGGCGTCGACCAGCGATTTCATGCCCTTCCAGCCGCCGGCCTCGCGGCATGCGGGCAGATAGTCGGGATGGCCGTTGTCGTAGCCGGGCTGCGCCCAGCCGTCCAGATGCAGGTACAGCCGCCCGGCACCCATTTCGTGCAGCGTGCGCATCTGCCGTTCGCGCTGCGCGAACGTGACGAGCGAATCATTCTTGCCGGGCTGCGCGGGATCATAGAACGACGAGTCCGGCTGAACCTTCGTCTTGATGCCGACATGCACCCATGAACGGCCGAGCAGGTCACGCACCGACGGGTTGCGCGCCGCCTTCTCCGCCAGCGTGCGCAGCCGGCCGCGTTCGTTGACGTAAGCGCGGTACGTCTTGCAGACGGCGGTATGGTCGGCGTGGTCGAGGAGACGATATCGCACGACACGGCGGTAATCCATGCGGCCGAGACTTGGCTCGAACCACATTCCGACGTGCGTGTACGGTCCGCCGGCCGGATGGTCGATGTCATATCCTGCGTTCCACGGCGTCTCGCAGATGGCGATGTACGCATGCCCGTCGCTGCGCAACTGCGCGAACCAGGGCATGTACCCGCCCGCAGTCTCGAACCGCCCGCCGAAGGAGACCGCATCAGTGCCGACCTCGGTAGGCCAGTTATTCGGTATCATCACGCCCTGCTCGTGGGTGATGAGCGTCACGTCATGCGCGTCCGCATGGTCGAAGGACAGCGGCGCAGGCCAAAGCACCCTGTCGATGCGCGGCTCGGCCCCACACTCGCGCAGTGGCACCCATTCGCATAGCACGTCGCCGCTCGACCGCTCGATCCAGATATACGTCTCAAAAGCGTAATCCGCACCCGCGAACCCGGCGAACACGCTGCGCACGCCGACTCCGGTGCCGGTCTCGATCCGCTCATGCGTGACGGTAGCGGCGCCGGCGAACGAGAATGAACGATCCTCGCGCGTCAGCTGCGGCTCTATGCCGTCGCAGCCGCTCCAGGTCGCACCGTCGCGGCTGAATGAGAACCGCAGCGTCGTCTCATCGAAGCGCAGCATGGTTCCGGACATGGTGAATTGCATCATGGACGTTCTCCTGATCGGTGATAGAGGGGCGAATATCAGCTGGCAGCCCCGCCGCGCGGCACGTCAGTTGAAGCCGACGACCTTCTCTGCGACGACATAGCCGCGTCGGATCACCCAGCGCCCGACAGACCCACGCAGGTTCAGCGCGCGCGACACCAGCTTGCGCCGCACGTCACGCCCGATGGCCGGCGACGCCTTGTCGATGTCCGCCCACAGTTCGTCCTTGAGACGGTAGTTTGCCTTGTCTTTCGACAGGATCAGGAACACCGACGTGACCGAGCTTTCGATCGCGAGGAAATGAATCATATAACGGTATAGGCCGTCCGGCACGGTTCCCGGTTCGGGAGTGGCCTCCACCATGCGCTGGTTGACGAGCCGCAGCTGCGCGACGCGGCGGATCATCACGTCGGTCTGTACGCTCTGCCCCTCGCGCCCGATGAAGTAGTGGTAGAACGGGATGTCCATGTACAGCATCGACTTGACCCACGGGAACGGCTGGTATGCGTAGATGAAATCGACGTAGAACGTGTGCTCGGGCAGCTGCATGCCGGAGTCGCGCACCACCTGGGTGCGGTAGATCAGCGCGTGCATCAGTATGTATTCGGCGACGCCGAAGCAGCCGAGATCGTCCCAGCCGAGCACGGTGTTGGTCGCCATCGCATGACGGAAGTTCACTGTGTGCTTGACGCGCTTGCCCACCTTGTCGTACACGTAATTGGTGACGATCATGTCGACCGGATCCGTGGCGACGCGCTGCACCCGCAGCGTGCCCATGAGCGTGTCGATGGAGGGCATATCCACCCAGTCGTCGGCGTCCACGACCTTGACATACATGCCGGTTGCGTTGGCGATGCCGGTGTTGACCGCGCCGCCGTGGCCCTTGTTGACCTGGTGGATTGCCCGCACGTTGCCGGGCCAGCGCCGCTCGTACATGTCGGCAAGTTCCGGGGTGCTGTCCGAGGATCCGTCATCGACGATCAACACTTCGATGTCGCTGTTGTCCGTCGCGGAGAGCAGCGACTCCACGCAGCGCTCCAGATACGTTTCCATGTTGTAGGCGGGCACCACGAAGGTGAGTGTTTTCGACGATTGTTCCATAGTTCCTCGTTATACAGGTGTCGCGGGGATGACGTGCGACACGTCGCCTCGGATGTTGCAGCGAGTCTAACCTCTACAAGCAAAGCTATCACTAAGCGGCGTTCAGGCAAGTCCCGTCGTCCGTTCCGCCGTTTTTTGGGCTTCCGGCTTGTGCGCGGTTCTGATGATCAGTCGGCGCTCGCGGGCAGGTATGCCGGTTCGTCCGGTTCGGCGGTCTCGACAGGAGCGTCCGGCTCGTCCGGGACCGTTGTCTCGCTCCGCTCTTTGTCTCGACGTTCTTTGTCTTCCTTGGCTGCGAGCTGCTTCGCCTTCTGGCTCTCGAACCGCAGGATCGGCTTGGAATCCAGCCGGCTCAGGCCGTGCCATGCGAGGTCGACGACGTATGCGGCGAGCTGCTCCTTGTTGACCTTCGGCCGGTCCGCCCAATATTGACCGGTGAATACGGTCATGCCGACCAGCATCTGCGCATAGTATGGCACGCCCTTGGCGGAGAGTTTCCGGCGTTTGAACGCGGCGGTGAGCAGATCCTCCACGCGCAGGCTGATGTCGCCCAGCAGCGAGTTGAACGATCCGGCCGGGTCGGTGGTCGGCGAGTCGCGCACGAGCACCTGGAAGCCTTCGGAGTTCTCCTCGATATAGGTGAGCAGGGCGAGTGCCGCGCGCTCCACGATCTGGCGGGGGTGCGCCTTGGTGTCGGACAGCGCCTCGATGAGCGCATTGGTCAGCTCGCGCATCTCACGGTCGACGATTACCGCGTACAGTCCCTCCTTGCCGCCGAAATGCTCGTAGACGATCGGCTTGCTGACCTTCGCGTTCGCGGCGATCTCCTCGACACTCACCGCCTCGAACCCCTTGGATGCGAACAACGCTCGCCCCACGCGGATGAGCTGTTCGCGGCGTTGCAGCGCCGTCATTCTTGCAGTATTGGCCATGAGCTCCAGTGTAGTGGTCGCGGTGCCTAGCGCCTATACCCCCCCGAAATGTTGTCGGGGGTCTACGTTTTCGCGGTAGGTCGTGCGGCTGAGGAGAGTCGATCATGAAGACGTATGTGGCCCCGTCGATGACGGCGAGCGAGTTCGACAACCATGACATCGTGTCGTGCGTGCCCTGTTTGATACGTGTTTTCGGTGGCGGTCGCGAGTATTACCACGATGAGGGTGGGGCACCATTGCCCGACTTGTTCTATGTTGAATATCATGGGACCGCTGGCAATCCGGTGCCGTCTGGTATGCCGCTTTATGCATTGGTGGCAGATTTGCCTATACCAGCGTCTTCCCCGGTTCGATATGTAGGGACGACTCAGGGGCAGCGTCTGTGCCAGCAGCCCAATTAGTCGTCGACTTGGCTGCAACAACGCGACGTATGTGGTATTCCGGCAGCTGTCCGTTGCGGTTTTTAGGCTGGAGCCATGGATACGAATCTGATTATCGGCATTGTCGCCGCAGTGGTGATTGTCGTCCTGCTCATTGTGTGGGGCGTAGTACGCGGCAAGTCGCGTAAGAACGAAGTCGACGGCCGGCCGGCGGAAACCGCAACATCGCCGCGCCAGGCGGGTCGTGCGGGTGAAGAACCCGAGACGGTCGCCGCAACAGTTGACAGGCAGCTTTCTGCTCCCGAAACCGAGGGCGAAACCGCCTCCCCTCGAAGTGAGGGAGAGCGTAAGCCGGTCGAACCGACGCAGGCCGCCCCGGCCAAGCCGGCGGCTCCCGCATATGATGTACCGGAAAAATCCGGCTCGCGCATTCAGCGGCTCAAGGCGAAACTTTCCAGGTCCTCGAATCCGTTCGGCAAGGCGTTGTTCAACATCCTCACCAAAGACAACCTCTCCGAATCCGATTGGGAGGACGTCGAGGACACGCTGCTGCTGGCCGACGTCGGTGCCGAAGCAAGCGAGCAGCTAGTCGGCGAATTGCGCCGCGATGCGCGCATCACCGGCAAGGCAAGCCCCGACGAGGTGCGCGCCACGCTGCGCGACAACCTGCTCGACCTGGTCGGCCGCGACACCGACCGCCGTCTGAACGTCGACAAGCCGGACGCGCACAAGCCCGGCGTCATCATCATGGTCGGCGTCAACGGCACCGGCAAGACCACCACGGCCGGCAAACTGGCCCGTCTGTTCGTCTCCGAAGACAAGAAGGTCGTCATGGGCGCGGCCGATACGTTCCGTGCCGCCGCAGCCGACCAGCTTGAAACCTGGGGCGCCCGCGTCAACGTGCCCGTCGTGCGCAGCGACAAGGACGGCGCCGACCCGGCATCGGTCGCGTTCGAGGCGGCGGCCCGCGCCAAGGAGGACGACGCCGACGTGCTCATCATCGACACCGCCGGCCGCCTGCAGAACAAGTCGAACCTGATGGACGAGCTCGGCAAGATTCGCCGTGTCACCGAAAAGAACCTGCCCGTCGACGAAGTGCTGCTCGTGCTCGACGCCACCACCGGCCAGAACGGCATGGCGCAGGCGAAGGTGTTCGCCGAGGCGATCGGCCTCACCGGCGTCGTGCTCTCCAAGCTCGACGGCTCCGCCAAGGGCGGCATTGTCATCTCCGTGCAGAAGGAGCTCGGCGTGCCGGTCAAGCTCGTCGGCCTCGGCGAAGGGCCGGACGATCTCGCGCCCTTCGACCCGGAAGGATTCGTCGACGGCATTCTCGCGTGAGGTTGTTCGCAAACCGTCGGACATGAACCCTGCAAGCCGGCAGTCCACAACGTGGACAGCCGGCTTTTGCATTCCGGAACCGTTGCCTGCGCCGGAATCCGGCCGAAAGCCAAGACCCGCGTCATCGCGCTTTACATGAGCGTAACGTGCCGTAACGTGTTGAAAACTCAGCGAGCGTTGCATATCGTTGTGTTGATTCCCCCTATCAGGGGATGTCAGATGAAGTGGTAACGACCCGCTTCCCGCGCGGTCAAGATGCGCGGCGGCGGGAACGAACAAGAGAGGAAGGTAACGATGGACTCCGGTAATACCGCATGGATGCTCACATCCGCAGCCTTGGTTTTCCTCATGACGCCTGGCGTGGCGTTCTTCTATGGCGGTATGGTGCGCGCCAAAGCCGTGCTGAACATGCTGATGTTGTCGGCGGCGGCCCTGTCGGTCACCGCGGTCGTATGGACGCTGTGGGGCTGGTCGATCGCATACGCCGGCAGCAGCATCGGCGGCATTTTCGGTGACCCTGCGACCGGGTTCCTGCTGAAGGACACGATGGTGTTCGACGCCGGCACCCGTCAGTACACGGCCGCCGGCCTTGCCGCGAACGGCAACAAGTACCCGAGCAGCGTGGACGTGTCGTTCCAGGTCACGTTCGCGATGATCACCGTGGCGCTGATCTGCGGCGCGATCGCCGAGCGCGTGAAGTACAGCACGTGGATGCTGTTCGTGGCGCTGTGGGTCACGTTCGACTACGCGCCGATGGCGCACATGGTGTGGAATAACGGCCTTCTGAGCGCAAAGGGCCCGATCTCCACCGCGATCGGCGCCGCGGCGCATGATTTCGCAGGAGGCACGGTCGTTCACATCAACGCCGCAATGGCGGCCCTTATCATCGTGCTGATCATCGGCAAGCGCAAGGGTTTCGGCACGCAGCCGATTCGCCCGCACAACGTGCCGTTCGTCATGCTGGGCGCGTTCCTGCTGTGGTTCGGCTGGTTCGGCTTCAACGCCGGCTCGGCGTTCGCGGCCAATGGCACCGCTGGCTATGCGTGGATGAGCACGACCGCGGCGACCGCGGCTGCCATGCTCGCCTGGGGCTTCACTGAGAAGATCCGCACCGGTCATTACACGGCTATCGGCGCGGCCTCGGGTATCGTCGCCGGTCTGGTTGCCATCACCCCCGCGGCCGATGTGGTGTCACCGTTGTGGGCCATGGTCATCGGCGCGATCGCCGGCGTTCTGTGCTGCTTCGCATGCGGCCTGAAGTTCAAGCTCGGCTATGACGATTCGCTCGACGTGGTGGGCGTGCATGGTGTCGGCGGTTTGACCGGTACCGTGCTCATCGGCTTCTTCGGCGAGGGCACTGGTCTGCTCGCCGGCGGCGACTGGCGCCAGCTGGCCGTGCAGGTCATCATCGCCCTGTGCGCGATGCTGTACTCCGGCGTGGTGACCGCGATTATCGCGTTCGCGCTGGAGAAGACCATCGGCTGGCGTGTGACCGAAGCCCAGGAGGTCGGCGGCATCGATCTGGCCGATCAGGGCGAACGTGCCTATGATTTTGCTGGTACTGCCAGCTCGGTTCTCAAGGAGGTGAGGTGAGATGAAGCTCATCACTGCCATCATTCAGCCCCATAAGCTCGATGACGTCAAGGAGGCGCTCGCCGCTGCGGGCGTGCACGGCCTGACGGTCTCGGAAGCCAACGGTTACGGCCGCCAGCGTGGCCACACCGAGGTGTACCGCGGGGCGGAATACACGGTCGATCTGATTCCGAAGATTCGCGTCGAGGTGCTGTCCGATGACGCGGACGCGGAGACCCTGGTCGGCGTGATCGTCAAGTCTGCCGGTTCCGGCACGATCGGCGACGGCAAGGTGTGGGTCGCCCCGCTCGATTCCGTGACCCGCGTGCGTACCGGCGAGACCGGCTCCGCCGCGATCTGAAAGCGGCCCGTGGTTCGGCGCTTTCCGCCGGACGCGGGTTATCGGTAAGACAAGTCCCCGCACGCCGTCACCTGACCATGCGGGGACTCTTTATATATATCGACATCCTTGCCTCCGGTGGCGGAGGGCAAGGATTGAAATTGCTCCCGCTGGCGGGAGCTGGCTCGCGTAGCGAGACTGAGGGTGGTCTTGTGCACCCGGGTGGGTTTGACCACCTCCCGTCGACTCCACCGACAGCCCCCGCCTGCGGGGCGGAATTTGGTGAAGGTGGTGTGTCTTGAGTTCGGCGGTCGATCATCTCAAGCAACGGTTCATGGACATGAGCCAGCCGGATGCTGACGGCGTGTACCGGGGTGGCTCCGCGAAGCGCCGGGCGCGAACGGAGCTCGCCATGGATTGCCTGCGCCGCCTGTGGAGTGACGCGGTGGCCGCGGTGCCGTTCGACGTGCCGTCCACCGGCATCGGATTCGGCGCGGTCGGGTCGCTCGCACGGGGGCAGATTGGCCCGAGCTCCGACCTGGATCTGGTCATCATCTATGAGCCACATACGATCAACGACCAACAGCTCAATGAGCTGACCAACAAACTGTGGTATCCCCTGTGGGACAGCGGCCTTGACCTCGATCAGTCGGTGCGCACGCGGCAGCAGTGCGAGGCCGTGACCGATTCCGATCTGCCGGCCGCTATGGGCTGGCTGGATGTCAAGCCGATCGCCGGCGATACGGCGCTGATTTCGGCGACGGCCACGTCGATTCTGGAACGCTGGCGTCGAGCGGTCCGCAAGCGGCTGCCGGAACTGCTGAATTCGGCGCGCAAGCGACTGGACGAGTTCGGACGACTCGCCTACCTGAACCAGCCCGACATCAAGGAGGCGCGAGGCGGTCTGCGCGATTCGGTGCTGGTCTCCGCGTTGACTGTGTCATGGCTTGCCGACCGACCGCACGGCCGGTATGACGACGAGGTCGAGGCGTTGCTGGACGTGCGCGATTGCATTCATCTGGCTGCCGGCAAGGACGCGAATCGGCTGCTCGCCCCATATCAGGCGCAGGTGGCGGCGATGCGGGGTCTTGCCGACCCGACACTGCCGCCGGGGGAGCGGGAGGCGCGTTCCATCGAGGACTTGCAGACCCGGCTCGCCCGCATAGGCCGACAGATCGCGTTCGCGCTGGATTCCACGGCGTCGCGTGCCGAGCATTCGCTGACGCATGAGCGCCCGCGTTTCTCGTTCTTCCAGATGCTGTCGCCGCGCGGTGGAGGCAGGCGAGAGGCCCCGAAGTTCGAACAGGTCGCGCCCGGCGTGGCCAAGCACGAGCAGGAAATCGTGCTGGCTCCGGGCGTGGAACCGGAGCCGGACCGGTATCTGCCGTTGCGCGTGGCCGCGGCGGCTGCCGAGTTCGAGCTGCCGATCAGCCCGGTCACCTTGCAGAACCTGCGGCGCTGCCCGATCCGCGATTCCGTGTGGGATGATGAGTCGCGCCAACTGTTCGTGCGTCTGCTGGCCTCCGGGCCGGCGCTCATGCGCGTGTGGGAGGAACTGGATTTCGTGGATATACCCGGTCGATGGATGCCTGAATGGCTGGGCATACGCAATCGCCCGAGCGCGTCTGCAGCGCACCGGTATACCATCGACCGGCACAGCGTCGAGGTGACGTCACGGCTCGCGCGGGTTTCGGCGGCGCGAGGCGAGCGGTATGACGACCGTCACTACACGGCGCTGCTATTGGCCGGACTGCTGCATGATGTCGGCAAACGTCCGTTCGTGACCGATCACGCGGCAGAGGGCGCCCGTCACGCCGCGGTGATCATGAAGCGCATGGGATTCGACGCGGACATCGCGCGATGGGTGCGCATCCTGGTGCGGGAGCATCTGACGCTCTCTGAGTTCGCGACCGGCAAGAACCCGAACGATCCGGCCGTGGGGGAGTCGCTCGCCCGTTGCGTGGACCGTGATCCGATGCTGCTGGACATGCTGTATGACCTGACCCGCGCCGACGGGTCGTCGCTCGGGGCTACGGCCGGTGAGGAGATATCCAAGCGATACGGGTGGAGCCATTGGCGCGAAAGTCTGGTGCGTGCCATGTACAGCGCCGCCCGTGAGAGTATCCGGGTACAGGTTGAAGGTGGCTATGCCGACGTTGACTTCGGTTGACACGGGATTGCCCGCCGCGTCGAGGGCGCGTACCACGACCAGGTCCTGCGGCATGTATTCCTGACCGCCGACCACATAGGTGTCGTTGCCCTCTCGCACCCAGCTTTCGAACCCGCGACCGGTCAGGCGCGCGCTGAACTGCCTAGCGGCCTTCTCCCGCACGTCGATCATGCTTTGCTTATCTGTGAGTATTCGGATGTCATCTGATTCGGGGCGGAATCTCCTTCCGCGTGGCGTCTCCCATCTTCGGAAGCCGATGCCATTATCATATGATGCTCAGCTGAGGCAAAGGCGATGTCAAGGTGGGTGTTCCGCAGCGCAGCGAGGGCTGTCGCGGGCCGGTCGTTAGAGGGCGGTCTGACCGAGCCATGATTCGCTGCGTATGCGCAGGCCATTGAACAGGCCGCGGCCGCCCATGAGCACGATATTGAACATCGCCCATAGCAGCACGGTCGAGGCCAGGTCGCCGGGCAGCATGGGCGCGGCCGCATCCACGCAGATCGCGGTCAATGCGATATACACCGTCGCGGTCAGTGTGCAGGTAATCGCCAGATAGCGGAAATCGCGGGCGCCGATCAGTATGCCGTCCAGCGCCATCATCCACCCCTGTAGTGGCAGGAACGCACCCATCGTCACCATGCCGGCGGCGACCAGCAACTGGACGTGCGGGTTGGGCGAGAACAGGCGGCCGACGAACAGGCCGGCCACGGCGAATCCGCAGCCGATAGCGGCTCCGGCCGCCAATCCGGCTCGTCCCGTGGCCCGGGTCAGTCGCAGTGTGCGTGCGCGGTCTCCTGCGCCCATCGCCGCGCCCACCAGGGTCTGACCGGCGATGCCTACCGAATCCAGCATATTCATCGCGAAATTCCAAGACGAGTTCACCGCCTGGAATCCCGCCAGCACTGTCGTTCCCAATCGGGCCGCCGAGGCGACCGTCATCACCATCGCGGCGCGAATGGCGAGTGTGCGGATGAATAGCGGCAGGCCATCCCCTCCGGCGGCGGCGATGCCCGACAGGCGTGGTCGCAGCGCAGCGCCGTCGGCCTTCGCCCATAGCACCGCCGGAACCGTCAGGAACAGTCCCATGAACCATTGTGCGATCATCGTCGCCGCGCCCGATCCGGCGATGCCCCAGCCGAATCCGAACACGAACAGCACATCCAGCATGGTGTTGAGCACGGCACCGCACACCGCGGCCACCAACGTGATGCGTACCTTCTGCAAACCGCGGAAAATGCCGTTCGCCGCGTACACGAGCAGCATGCCAGGGGCGCCGAGTACCACCGTCTGCGTATACGCCACCGCCTGGTCGAGCGTCTCGCCCGTGCCCCTGAGCCCCACGCACAGCGGCCGGGCCCCTGCGAACAGAGCCGCCGCCAGCACGATGCCGATGCCGAGAGCCAGCCATAGTCCGTCTATGCCGGCCTGCAGCCCCTCTCGGCGGCGGCCCGCACCAAGCAGGTGAGCCACCTGCGCGGTGGTGGAGTAGGCGAGGAAGATGCACAGTCCCACCGCGGTGAGGATGATGGTCGATCCGATTGACAGTCCGGCCAGGGCGGAGACGCCGATGTGCCCGACGATGGCCGTGTCGATGAGCACGAAGGTCGGCTCGGCGATGAGCTGGCCGAATGTGGGGAGGGCCAGCGCGAGTATGCGGCCGTATGCGGCTCGGTTACCGGTGCGGGCCGTGCCGGCGGTCGCGGGATCGGATGATTGTGGGTCAGGGGTGTGCACATGCACACTGTAGCTCATATGGGCGGGTGCGTATGCGGCATCGAAGAGCTGAAAGCGCGGCGGTGATCCGAATGGGGCGCCGCTTATATCGCATGACGACGTGTTTGGCAAATCGAGTGGGGGCGTTTATGGACTTATCCCCATGTTATGCACAGAGTTATCCCCCTGATGTGGATAACTGCATATGTTATCCCCAGAGTTATCCCCTAAATGTGGATAACTCAACTTTTTTGTCCACATGACGTCACCCGTGCGTGTCGCGCAGGTAAACGCCGGCTGAATATGACTTGCGAGCAAGCCGTGCGTGACGGTGACGAATGTCGCGTCCGCTTACCGCGACATGCCGTCCGAGAGATGGCCCTGTGCATTTTTCGCCAGATATCTTCCACCGGAAAAGCTCCGATATATACTCAAGTCTTATGGCAGCAGAAGAAACGAATTGGGGAGGGCCGCGCCCGCAATCAGGTGGCTCGTATGTGCAGGGCGACGCGGGGTCGCCGGGGCGCGACGCCGTGTTCGACCGCGTGCCTCCGCACGACGACGAGGCGGAGATGGCGGTGCTCGGCGGCATGCTGCTGAGCAAGGACGCCATCGGCGAGGTCAGCCAGATGATCGACGTCACCGACTTCTACCAGCCGAAGCACCAGACGATATACGAGGCGATCATCGACCTGTTCTCGAACTCGCAGAACGTCGATGTGGTGATCGTCGCCAACCAGCTGATGAAGGACGGAAACCTCGACAAGGTGGGCGGCGCCGACTATCTGCACACGCTCGTCGCGTTCGTGCCGACCGCCGCAAACGCCACGTACTATGCCGAGATCGTGCATCAGCGGGCGATATTGCGCAACGTGATCGCGGCCGGCACCAAGATCGCGCAGCTCGGCTACTCGGCGGAGGGCTCGCAGGCCGAAGACGTGGTGAACCTCGCGCAGGCCGAGGTCTACGAGATGAGTACCGGACGCGTCAAGCAGGACTACGAGGCCATCGGCCCGGTGGTGCACGATGCGCTCGAACAGCTCGACAAGCTGCAGAACGGCGACCTGAAAACCGGCGTGCCGACGGGTTTCCGCGATATCGACGACGTGACCCAGGGCCTGCAGCCCGGCCAGATGGTGGTCGTGGCAGGGCGCCCCGCCATGGGCAAGTCGACGCTGGGCATCGATTTCGCCCGTGCGGCCGCGCTGCATCACAATATGACGTCGATCGTGTTCTCGCTGGAGATGAGCAAGGTGGAGCTTGCGCAGCGCATCATCTCCGCCGAGACCAACATTCCGCTCGCGGCGATGCGCCGCGCCGACGACATCACCGCCGACCGGTGGAACACGCTCAACAATTTCTGGAACAAGTTGCAGAACGCGCCGCTGTTCATCGATGATTCGCCGAACATGTCGCTGATGGAGATCCGTGCGAAATGCCGCCGTCTCAAGCAGACCAACGACCTCAAGCTCGTCGTTATCGACTACCTGCAGCTGATGTCATCCGGCAAGCAGGTGGAAAGCCGACAGCAGGAGGTCTCGGAGTTCTCGCGAGCGCTGAAGCTGCTCGCCAAGGAGCTGGAAGTGCCGGTCGTGGCGTTGTCCCAGCTGAACCGTGGGCCCGAGATGCGCAACGACAAGAAGCCGCAGCTGTCCGACCTGCGCGAATCCGGCTCGATCGAGCAGGACGCCGACGTGGTGTTGCTGGTTCATCGACCGGATTTCTACGACAAGGAGGACCGGCCCGGCGAGGCGGATATCATCATGGCGAAGCATCGTAACGGTCCGACGGAGACGTTCCATCTGGCGTTTCTGGGCGCATACTCGAAGTTCAAGGACATGCCGCAGGACTACAACAGCGATCAAGGAGTGTGACGATGGGTGAGGAAAACGGATCCCAGCCTCGTGAAACATCGCGTGAAACACGGCGCGAGGCGCTGGGCGGGCAGTCGGATGCGGCGCGTCCATGGACCGCGTTCGCCACGCCGCTGATCGGCAAAGCCGTACGCGGCGCCTCTCGGCTGCTGCGGCACGGCGGCAGCGCGTTCCCCGGCAAGATCGTCGAACAGATCGACCCCGGTTTCCTCGCCCGCACGCTCGCCGACCTGCCGTATGGCGTGGTGCTGGTGTCGGGCACGAACGGCAAGACCACCACGACGCGCATGGTCGCCTCGATGCTGGAGACACTGGGACTCAAGGTGTTCACCAATCCGACCGGCTCCAACTTCACGCGCGGCGTCGTCTCGGCACTGCTGACCGAAGTGCCGTTGAGCGGCAGGCTGGACGCCGACGTGGCCGTGCTTGAGCTTGACGAGGCGTATGCGGTGAAATTCGTGCAGCAGGTGAAACCGCGGTTCGCGCTGTTGCTCAACGTGATGCGCGATCAGCTCGACCGGTTCGGCGAGATCGACAACACCGCGCGTCTGCTGGAGCGTGTCGCCGAAGCGACGACGGGCACCGTGGTGCTCAACCGTGAGGATCCGCGAATCGCGCGTTTCGCTTCGGCCGTGCCGGAAGGCACCGGAGTGCGCTATTTCGGGCTGGCGCCCGAACTGCGTCGGTTCTTCCCCTCCGACGACGACATGCAGACCACCGTCGCCGAAGAGGCCGCGAGCGTGGCCGGCAATGGCAGGCCGTCGGCAAATGACCGCGCGCAGCAGGAGCCGGCAGGCACATCGGTTTCGGCTGAGGCCCCCGATGCCGATGGGCGCGAGGCGACGGCCGATGTCACGCTGATCCGTGTCGGCAACCATGAGGCCGATTTCCTGATTGACGGGCAGGCCGTCCATACCGCCGTCAAGCTGGAAGGCGTGTACAACCTGTTCAACGCGGCGGCGGCGCTCGCCACCGTCCGCGCGGTCATGGCGCAGGATATTGCTTCGGCGCAGGTCGCCGAGACCGTCCCCGCCGAAACCGTGCCCGGTCAGGCCTCGCATGCGTCAGACGCGGCGATATCCGACGAGAGCCCAGTAGACAGCCCAGTAGACCATGACCGGCTTCTGGCGGCGCTCGCCGAGGTGACCCCCGCGTTCGGCCGCGGCGAAACGATTGCGGTCAACGGCAGCGACGTGCAGCTGCTGCTCGTCAAGAACCCGATGGGTTTCAGGCTGTCGCTCGGCTCGTTCCCGCCCGACGGGCATGACACGATGATTGCCATCTGCGACCTGTACGCGGACGGGCGCGACATGAGCTGGCTGTGGGATGTCGATTTCACCAGCCTGCGCCCGACTGGCGTCGCGATGGTGTCGGGTACGCGAGCCTGGGACATGGCGTTGCGGCTCGAATACGATCAGGTCAGGGTGGAGCAGACCGGCACGGATCTGGAGGCGGCGGTGCGGCAGTTCGTCACCGCCCGTCCCGGTGTGCCCAAACACATCTACTGCACGTACACGTCGATGCTCCGCGTGCGTGCCGAACTCGCCAAGCTGACCACCGTCGCCGATGCCGGCGTCGGGCGATGAGCGGCGCGGCGACTGACAGCATGAGCGGGAAAGGCGAACGGATATGGGAAAAGTGATCGACGTGATGTCCCTCTACCCGAAGGACATGAACATCTACGGGGATTCCGGCAACGTGCTGGTGGTTCTGCGCCGGCTGGCACTGTACGGGTATGAGCCGCGCCTGCACGCATACAATCAGGGCGACGAATGGCCCGAGCGCGTGGACATGATCCTCGGTGGCGGCGGTCAGGACACCGGGCAGAAGAAAATCACCGGCGACCTGTTCAAGCGGGCTGGCCGGCTGCGCGACCTGGCTGCGGACGGTACGCCGATGCTGATGATCTGCGGCCTGTTCCAGCTGTTCGGCGAATACTTCGAGACCTCGGACGGCGAGCGGTTGGACGGCATCAATGTGCTCGGCGCGTACACGGTGGGGCAGAGCCACCGGATGATCGGCAATCTGGTCGAGCACAGCGACGAATTCGGCGACGTGATCGGCTATGAGAACCATTCCGGGCAGACGTTCCTGCGCGAGGGAACATTGCCGCTGGGGCATGTCGATCATGACGGTACCGGCAACAACGGCGAGGATCATACGGAAGGCGCTCGTGTCGGCAATGTCATCGGCACGTACATGCATGGCTCGCTGCTGCCGAAGAACCCCGCGGTCGCGGATTTCCTGATTCGGGCCGCGGTGACGAGACGGTACGGGGAGTTCGAGCCGGACCAGTCCAGCGAGCAGATGTTCGAACTGGCACGGTTGGACGCTCTGGCGGACAAGGCCCGCGAGGTCACCGCCGCCCGCCCCCGGTGAATTGGACGGTTCCATGCCCTCGGACTCTGCGATGCTTGACGGGTCGATGAGCTTGATGGGCCGATGAGCGGATTGCCGGGGCGTGGTTTCCATCACGGCGTGGTTTCCATCTCATAGCGGAAGTCACGCCACCCCTGTCGCGTTATGCGACGGGTGAGGGTAATCTTGGAACCACAAGTAACCAAAGGAGGTATCATGGCTGATTTCGATTTGGGTGAAGGCCTGCGCCGGGTGTTCCTCGCGGGCGTTGGGGCATTGGCCACCGGCGTTGAGCTGGGGCAGCAGGGCTTTGAGAAGAGCCAGCAGATCGTCGACGATCTGGTGAAGAAGGGCGAGCTCACCGTGGAACAGGGCAAGGCGTTGAACACCGAGCTCAAGCACAAGGCGCAGGAGGCCAAGGAGAAGGCCGAGGAAAAGACTGAGGGCGCCAAGGAGCAGAGCGATGCCGGTGCCGCCGCCGAAGATCCTTCCCCGGCGGAAGGCTCCGCTGCTTAGCATGCCGGAGCAGCACACCATGCCGTCCTATACCGCGGGCGGCCATGCCGGCGACCCGCGGCATGATCCGGAACGGGGGAAATCCGCATCGGGGTCGGACGGTTCGGCGAAAGACGGTGTCGTGACGCGACGTGCCGGCATACGCCGCGAATGGGACGGGTCTCCCACCATCGGGCTGTTCAACAATCATCGCGACACCTTCTCCAGCCGATATCACCTGACGAGGCGCGGGAAAGTCAAGCGCCTCGGACAGATCATGCGCATCGCGAACCAGTTCGACGTGGTGCACGGCCTCACTCCGGTGAAGATGAGGCTGATGCTGGAGGCACTGGGCCCCACATTCGTCAAGGTCGGGCAGATACTGTCCATGCGGTCGGAGATTCTGCCGCAGTCGTTCTGCGACGAGCTCGCGAAGCTGCGCGCCGATGCCGACCCGATGCCGTATCAGATCGTCGTCGACACGTTGACGCAGGAATATGGCCGCCCCATAGACGAGGTGTTCGCCCGCATCGATCCGACGCCGCTCGGTTCCGCATCCCTCGCGCAGGTGCATCGCGCCACGCTGGTCACCGGCGAAGACGTCGCCGTGAAGGTGCAGCGGCCTGGTGTGCGCGAGATCATGGCGTTGGATGTGTCCATCATGCGTTCGATCGCCCGGGCTGCCACGAAGATGCTGCCCAGTGCGCAGGTGGTGGATCTTGGCGGCGTGATCGAGGAACTGTGGGATACGTTCGAATCCGAGACGGATTTTCTGGTGGAGGCGCGTAACCTCAGCGAGTTCAAGCGCTTCTGCGAGGCCTACCGGTATATGGACTGCCCGAAACCGTACATGGATCTGTGCACCGAGCACGTGGTCGTCATGGATTACGTCGAGGGCATCGCCGTCTCCCATACCGATCAGCTGATCGAAGCCGGGTATGACCTCAAGGAAATCGGCACCAAGCTGGTCGACAACTATGCGACGCAGGTGCTGGACGACGGTTTCTTCCATGCGGATCCGCACCCCGGCAACATCATCATCTCCGGTGGCCAGATCGTGCTTATCGATCTGGGCATGACCGGGCGGCTCAACAGCCAGACCCGCAGCGTGCTCCGGGAGATGATCTTCGCCGTCGCCAAACAGGATTCCGCCGCGCTGGCGGACGGTCTGCTGCGTTTCGCGGGCACCGAGTCCAATCCTGAGGATTACCCCGCGCTGCTGGCCGACCTGGACATAATCGTCAAGGAGTTCGGCACGGTAGACCTGGGCGACCTGGACATAGCGGCGTTCCTGACGTCGCTGACGTCGTTGGCCCAAAGGCACGGCATCGAGGTGCCGGGCACGGTGACGACGGTCGGCAGGGCGTTGGTCACGTTGGAGGGCCTGCTGGACGAATTCATCCCCGACGTGAACATGATTCAGATCATCTCCGACCATATTGCCGGCAGCAAGTCGTTGGATCGAGCGGCGAAAGACGAGATCAAGGCGCTGGGCGTCGAGGGACATCAGGCATTGCACGGCCTGCTGTCCGCGGCGAGCGAGTCCAGGGTCGCGATGCGCATGCTCACCCGAGGCCAGCTGCGCATGAACATGGAGGTCGTTGGTTCCGAGGAACCGATGCGCCTGCTGTCGGACATGGTCAACCGCCTGACGATGGCGTTGATCGTCGTCGGCCTGTTCGTCGGATCGTCGATCGTGTACTACGCGGGCATGAAGCCGATCATCTTCGGCATACCGGTCGTGGGATTCATGGGATATGTGATAGCGTTCATCCTCTCCGCATGGATCGTGTTCGACATCTACTTCAAGGGACGCAGATCAAAGCGCCGGTAGTACTCGACGGAATGATTTGCGCCCCACGGTCCGGTCGGTCTTCAGGCCGGGCAGTTTTACGGGCCGGTCAGTTTTCCAGGAACAGCTGCGGTGCCTTCATGAAGTTGTTGGCGCAGTGTTCCCCGCAGAAGTAATAGGTCGTGCCGTCGTGCTCGCGCGTGATGGCGTCGTTGTTGACGGCGACGGTCATGCCGCACACAGGGTCGGTCGCGGTCTGCGTCGCGTCGTTCATGTCCGCGGAATGCATGTGGTTCATGTGCATGAGTTGCTCCTTGTTCGGCTGATGGTGATGGCCCTCATCGGTGTGATGGCCATCGGCACGGGGACGGTCTCCGGTGTCGAGAATGATGTTGCGCGCGCCGTGTTGGTCGGGCGCTCTCCTGTCGGCGTCTCTTCCGCCTGCGGCGGTGAAGGAGACGGTGTCGGGGCTCAGTGTGACGCGCCGCATGCGGTTCGCGTTCAGCACCAGGCAGACGGAGCTGAGCGCCATCGCCAGGCCTGCGATCATCGGGCTGAGCAGCCAGCCGGTGAAGGGGTACAGCACGCCGGCGGCGATGGGGATGCCGATGATGTTGTAGCCGAAGGCCCATGCGAGATTCTCCCGGATGTTGCGCATCGTGGCTTGGGATAGGTTGAGTGTTTTCGCCACGCCTCGCAGGTCGCCGCTCATGAGGGTCACGTCGGCGGATTGCATGGCGATGTCGGTTCCGGTGCCGATGGCTATGCCCACGTCTGCCTGTGCCAAGGCGGGGGCGTCGTTGATGCCGTCGCCCACCATGGCCACCAGTCCATTGGGGACGTCGGCGATGGCGGGGGTCACCGACGACTGTGCCGCGGCGGCGTCGCGCGATATCTGCAGCTGCCTTATCCAGTAGGCCTTGCCGTCGGGCCTGACCTGAGCGATCACCGTGTCGATGCCGACTTCCGCGGCGACGCGTTCGGCGACCTCCGCCTTGTCTCCCGACAGCATCACCGTGCGGATACCAGCGGCTCGAAGCGCTGCTATCGCCTCCTTGGAACCCGGCTTGACGCTGTCCTTCGTATAGCTCGGCTTGGCGTAGTCGGCGTCGTCATCGATGGCTCCGACGGTGATCGTCCCGGTCTTGTCGAACACGACGGTTCGGATGTCGCGGGCCTGCTCCAAGGCCCTGGCGGATGTGACCAGCACGCCGTTCGCGGCGCCGAGGCCGGTCGCCGCGGTCACCGATAGCGGCGTGGCCAGTCCGAGCGCGCAAGGACACGCGATGATCAATACGCTGACCGTCGTCACCAGCGCATGGGCTAGTTTGGGTTGCGGCCCGAACGTTATCCATATGGCACCGGTCCACAATGCGGCGATAATCACTGCGGGGACGAACACGCGGGCGATCCTGTCGGCCAGACGCTGCACGGGCGCTTTGGTCGCCTGTGCGCGTGCGACCAGAGCGATGATCTGGGAGAGCACCGTGTCCTCGCCGGTGCGTGTGACCTTCATGACCACATTGCCCTGCTGCATGATGGTCGCCCCCGTCAGGGGCTCTCCGACGCCACGCCGGGCCAGAACGGATTCGCCGGTGATCATGGACTCGTCGACGCTGGCCTCGCCGGCCAAAACGACGCCGTCCAGCGGTATGCGCTCGCCGGCGCGGATCACCAGCAGATCGCCGGTCTTCACGCGGTCGATGTCGATGTCTTGGGATTGGGCAGGGTCGAGCCATCCGTCGCCGGATGCCTTGCCGGCGGCCAGATCCTTGGCCAGTGGCGTTCCGACATCGAGGATGTGGGCGACACGTGGGCGCAGCTTGATCAGTGATTGCACGGCCTTTCCAGTGCCCTCACGGGCTTTCGCCTCCAACAGGCGTCCGACTAGAACGAGCGTGATCACTACGCCGACCGACTCGAAGTAGGGCTCTCTCGACCCCTCGGGCATCAGCTCCGAGACGAAGCACAAGGCGATGCTGTACAGGTATGCGGCGGTGGTCCCCAATGCCACCAACGAGTTCATATCCGGAGAACGATGCCACAGTGCCGGCCATCCGACGCGGTGGATCGGCGCCCCGCAGTAGAACATGACCGGGGTGATGAGTATGGCCTGCAGCCAGGGGTTCATCAGCCATGAAGGAACGAGCGAGTGACTGACGAGCATGAGCATCATGGGGACGAACACCGGGAGCGTGAGAACGGTGCCGATGGCCACCAGCATGCCGGTATGGCGAATCTCCTGACGGCGTTCCTCCGCCTCCTGCCGCTCGGCCAGCAGCGCGTCCGCGGCGGACATCCTGGGCGTGCCGGCCGGTATGGCGGTCCCGGTCGATGCAGTGCCGTCGTCCGGTTTTGTGGCGGAGTCCGTCTCCCCCTCGACGCGAAGCAACCCATGCACCATGTTCATGCCGCATGCAAAGGGGTAGTCGCCGGCCGGCAGCGGCGGAAGCGACATCTCGGTGGTCTCGTTGCCCGGCAGCATCGTGTCCGTTCCGAGATCGGGGAACACGACATGCGACGTGCATTCGCCGGTCTCCTTCCGATCGAACCTCAGCGTGATCGGAATGCCGGCTTGCATCGTGACGATATCGGGGGAGTACCCACCCCTGACCGTGATGGTCGCCTGTTGAACGCCGTCACGCAGCGTCGCCCGGGCGCCTCCCCTTCTGGGCGCGAAGAAGAATCGCAGGATGCACCATGTCAGCACGGCGGCTATCACCAGTGCCGCCACACCGAGGAAGATGTTGAATTCCATCGCCGCTCCTTTCCCATCTCTATCATAATCTCGGATATTAACTATACCCTATACCCCTAGAGGGTATATAATGCGTGTTGTCAGGAATATTCGCGCTGGGCGGAAGGCTGGTTATGCAGGGTTACGACGGAGACAAGGCGAAGATCCTCGCGCGGCTGCGGCGTGTCGAGGGGCAGGTCCATGCGGTCGCGCAGATGGTGGAGGATGATGTGTATTGCATCGATGTGCTGACCCAGATCTCCGCCGCGACTTCGGCATTGAAGGCCGTGTCGGTGATGCTGGTTGACGACCATCTGAACCATTGCGTGCGGCAGGCGGCGGCCGAGGGCGGCGAGGTGGCCGACGAGAAACTGTCGGAGGTCGAGAAGGTGATTTCCCGACTGGTTCGCTCATAAATGCGACACTCGCTCGTCCGCGGGATGATGTGTAATAATACACATGTTCGATGAAGTGCTTGATGTGGTGATCGTTGCGGTGGTGGCGTTGTTGGGTCTGGCCGCCGGATTCGCGCTGGGCAAAATGCGTGGCCAAGCCTCCGCCCGCATGGCGAAGGCCTCCGAGGTGGACGCGCTGAGGGGATCCTGCGAGGCCATGAAGGACGACAATGCGCGGCTTGCCGCCCAAGTGGCTCAGGCCAAGGCCCAGTCCGAGGGACTTCTGCAGCAATTGTCGTTCGCGAAGTCCCAGCTTGCTCAGGCGCAGCAGGCGGAACAGGTGCGGGTGCAACGTGAGCGCGAGCGGGCCGAGGCCGATGGGCTGCGGCGCCGGGAAGAGCAGGAAAAAGCACTGACAGAGCAGGGCAAGGTGCTGTCGGCGTTGGCTCCTTTGCAGAAGAATCTCGATGAGCTGCAGCAGAAGGTCTCGAACATCGAGGAGGGGCGCAAACACGAGATGGGCGTGCTGGGCGAGCAGCTCAAAGGGCTGGGCGAGCAGCAGGCGAGGCTCGACCGTGAGACGAGCTCGCTCTCGGCGGCATTGCGCAACAACAAGGTCCGCGGCGCTTGGGGAGAGGCGCAACTGCGCAACATCGTGGAGTCCGCCGGTTTGCTGGAGCACGTCGACTTCGATACGCAGGTGGTGATGACCGGCGTCGACGGTAAGACGCTCCGGCCTGACATGATCGTCCATCTGCCGGGAGGCAAGACGATTCCCATCGACGCGAAGGTGCCGTATGCCGATTATCAGCGGGCCTGCATGATTCCGGAAACCGCGGGGCCTGAGGATCTGGAACGGCGTAACGAATTGCTGCGGTCGCATGCGAAAGCTTTGCGTGAACACGTCAGGGCATTGGGTGATAAGGCGTATTGGAGTGCATGCGACACGGCCCCTGATTTCGTGATCGCGTTCATTCCCAACGAGGCGTTGCTGCAGGCTGCAATGGAGGCCGATCCGACATTGATGGATGACGCCTTCGCCCGCAAGGTCGCATTGACCTCGCCGGTCACCCTGTGGGCCGTGCTGAAATCCGTCGCATACGCTTGGCAGCAGCAGAGCCTCACCGATGACGCCAAGACCCTGTTTGACCTGTCGAGGGAGCTGTACGAGCGTTTCGCCGTACTGGGGGAGCGCGCGAACAAACTCGGTACCGCGCTCACCCGCACCGTGACGGCGTACAACCAATTCGCATCATCGTTGGAATCCCGCGTGCTGGTCACCGCGCGCAAACTGCAGAAGCTCGATCAGGCCACGGTCATCGGGTCGGTGAACATCATCGATCCAGACAAATCCGATGTCCGTGAAATCACCGCCCCGGAAACCACCCCCGAATAAAACCAACGCTAGAGCATCCAAAGGAATACCAGCATGACTCGGCCCCCGCCAGCGAGGCAAATACGCAACCGCGCGGATATGCATGGCCATTGCCGACGGTGACTTGACGGCACGCAACGATATCCTGAGAACCATGAATGAAGAGCAAGGATTCCGCAAGACCGGGACGACCGGAACCGCTGTGGGCACGAACAACATTCCTTCCGACGCATCGCCGAGTCAGACGGATGACTTCTCCATGCTGGAGCCGCGCGAACAGCTCCGACGGCTGATTGCCGCGGAAATGGAAGGCAAGCCGTTCTGCGAGCTCGCCGGCGTCACCTTCGACCATCGCGGGGCGGCTATCGTCGGTCACATTCTTCTGGACACGCTTGAGGAGAACGGCTATTCCATCGATGATTTCGACGCCGTCGGTGCGTTGACCGCCGCGGCCGTTCCACTGGTCGGCGCGATGATTCAGGCGGCGGCATCGCGCGGTGAAGACCTCGACGGATTCGTCATGGACTTCGTATACCCGTCCATCAAAGGCCCGTCCATCAAGGGCAAGCGCGTGGTATTGCTGGATTCATGGCTCTCGGAGAAATCCTATGTGCAGACCTCGTCGCTGGTGACGCTGCGCAACGGCAATGAGCTGAGCCTCGATTTCGGCGTGGTGGAGCATGAAGGCGCGAAAGTGGTTGCCATCGCATCGCTGATCGGCGGCGTCGACATGACCGAACCCGTCATCGAGGTCGTCAACCCCGTGAGCGGTGAACGGCAGGAGCTGCCATTCGTCGAAATCTACCACGAATCCGAACTGCGATAGCCATGCACAAGCCCAACCCCATCTCTCTGGCGGCAAAGGCTTCGGGGGAGCCGGAATTTCGTGAAGTCGGCGTAGGACCATGGACGCAGGAGCACCCCGGTGAGCCACGCCCGGATGACCCTAAATCGCCGAACTACGATCGACGCTACGATACGACGCTGCTGGATGAAGGCGATCGTCGCAACGTGCTCGACCGTTACCGGTACTGGACTGTGAACGCCATTCGCGACGATCTGGACGCGGCCGGTCGCCACGGCTTCGAAGTCGCCATCGAAAACTGGACGCACGATTTCAACATCGGTTCCATGGTGCGCACGGCGAATGCGTTCACCGCGAATCGCGTGCACATCGTTGGCCCGCACAAATGGAACCGCAAGGGCTCGCTGATGACCGAGCTGTACCAGCACGTTGAGTATCATCCCAGCATCGACGAACTCGTCACCTGCTGGAAGCTGCGCATCGCGGGAGAAATTGCCGCCACCCAGGCACAGGCTGCCGCCGCGGCGATGCACGCGCATCAGGCTCACTCCGATGCGAGTGCGCTTCTCTCGGACGATGACGAATCCAACGGGTCCCCCCGATTCGCGTCCGCAACGGATCATTCGGGCTATGATGCGGTCGCGCGGGCCGACGCTCGCATCAGGACGCTGGAATCGTCCCGCATCATCGCATTGGATATCATTCCCGGTGCCGTACCGATGGAAACCTACCGTTTTCCGGAACGGTGTCTGATGCTGTTTGGCGCGGAAGGCCCCGGATTGTCGAACAAAGCTCTCGAACTCGCTGATGACGTGGTATACATCTCGCAATTCGGTTCCGTGCGGTCCATCAACGCCGGCGCCGCAGCCGCAGTGGCCATGCACAGCTGGATTGCGCAGCACGGGTGACGCGGGCGTGTATGCTCGAATCATGATGGCGATAGAGGCCTTACCAAACGCTTCGGGCGTAAGACTGTGCTTGATAATGCCAGTTTCACCGCCGAAGACGGCAAGGTGACCGGTTTCCTTGGGTCGAACGGCGCCGGGAAGTCCACGACGATGCGGGCCGCCCTCGGCTTGGTCACCCCCAATGCGGGCCGTGCGCTGGTTGACGGAGTGCCGTTCGTCAAGACACCATCGCCGATGACCGCCGTAGGATCGGTTCTCGACGCCAAATCCGCGCATAAGGGTCGGTCCGCCTACACCCATCTGCGTGGCCTCGCCCTTACCAACGGCATACCGCGATCCCGCGTCGATGAGGTCATCGAATTCACCGGTCTTGCGAGCGTGGAAAAGCGCAATGCAGGAGCATTCTCGCCGGGCAGGGCCGTGCGGTGCTGTTGAGCTCGCACCTGATGAGCGAGGTCGCATTGACCGCTGACGATCTCGTCATCATCGGTCGTGGCCGCATTCTGGAGACCACGACGGTCGCAGCGTTCGTCGCAGAGCATTCCGCCCATTCGATCCGTGTCGCGACGCCGGAATCCGACAAACTGCACGCGGTGTTCGAAACCGCGCCGCAGGTCACCGTCCGCGAGGTGCCCCGCAATGCCAACGACCCGCAGCAAGGCCGGGTGTTCCGCATTGAAGGTGCCGCATTGGAGCCGACTGCGCGGGCGTTCGCGCAGGCGCAGTACGAGACCCGCGCGATACCGGGGCAGGTGCCGGCCCAATACGGCGAGCCTGCCGCAACCTACACTCAGCCGAACACGCAGGAGGTGCCGCGATGACGCAGCCTCATATCCCGTCGCAGCCTCAGCCCGTGCCGCAGCCTCAGCCGGCAGCCCAATCTCAGACAGGGAACGGCTTCCAGCCGATGGCCGCTCCTCAGCCACGAGGTCACGCCGCTGGCTGCCGACGAGTGGAGGATTCCATTGATCGGCCTGCTGGTGTTCAAGAAATCCGACATCAAATGACACCCATTCGGCCATATCGTCGCGCGCTCGGGCACAGCCGCGCGATATGGCCGCTGCCGCAGGGCCGCCGGACGCCGCGCAACATCGTGAGAATGTAATGGTGCGTGTCACATACGGCTCATATAGTTAAGGCCATGCCTACATTCACACGTGAAGAAATCGAGCACCTGGGCGATCTCGCCCGTATCGCGCTCACCGATGAGGAGATCACCCGTCTGCAGGGTGAGCTGAACGTCATCGCGGATTCCATCAACAAGGTGCAGGAGGTCGCCGGCGATGACGTGCCGCCGACCGCCAACCCCGTCCCGCTGGAGGCGTACCTGCGCCCCGACGTCGCCGAAACGCCGCTGACGCAGGAAGAGGCGCTTGCCGGAGGCCCGAAGACCGAAGCCGGCATGTTCGTCGCGCCGCGCATTCTGGGAAGTGAGGAGTGACGATGAGCGACACCACTGAACTCGTCAAGCTGTCCGCGGCCGAAATGGCCGCCAAGGTCAAGACCGGTGAGGTCTCCAGCCGCGAACTGGTCGAGGCCCACCTCGCCGTCATCGACGCCGCCGAACCGTCCATCAAGGCGTTCCTGAAGGTCTCCGCCGATCAGGCGCTCGACCAGGCCGACGCCTTCGACGCCAAGAGCGCCGACGACAAGGCCGCGCTGCCCGAACTGGCCGGTGTGCCGATTGCCATCAAGGATATGATCGTCACCAAGGGCATCGAGACCACCGCCGCCTCGAAGATCCTCGAAGGCTGGGTGCCGCCGTACGACGCCACCGTCATCGAGAAGCTCAAGGCCGCCGGCATGCCGCTGCTCGGCAAGACCAACCTCGACGAATTCGCGCAGGGCTCCTCGACCGAGCACTCCGCCTACCAGACCACGCACAACCCGTGGGACACCGAGCGCGTGCCCGGTGGCTCCGGTGGTGGCTCCGCTTCCGCGGTCGCGGCATTCGAAGCCCCGATCGCCCTCGGCACCGACACCGGTGGCTCGATCCGCCAGCCCGGCGCCCTGACCGGCACCGTGGGCGTCAAGCCCACCTACGGCGGCGTGAGCCGTTTCGGCGCCATCGCCATGGCCTCCTCGCTCGACCAGATCGGCCCGGTCTCCCGCACCGTGCTCGACTCCGCGCTGCTGCAGGAGATCATCGGCGGTCACGACAAGCGTGATTCGACGTCGATTCCCGAAGGCCCGCGTCCGATGGCAGCTGCGGCCCGCGAGGGCCTCAAGCGCGACCTTAAGGGACTCAAGGTCGGCCTGATCAAGGAACTCGGCGGCGACGGCTACCAGCCCGGCGTCGAGGCCCGCTTCAACGAGGCCGTCAAGAAGCTCGAAGAGATGGGCGCCGAGGTCGTCGAGGTCTCCTGCCCGCACTTCGAGTACTCGCTGGGCGCGTACTACATCATCATGCCGTCCGAGGTCAGCTCCAACCTGGCCCGCTACGACGGCATGCGCTACGGCCTGCGCGTGATGCCGCCGACCGGTGTACCGCAGACCGCCGCCAACATGATGGCCTACACCCGTGAGACCGGCTTCGGCGACGAGGTCAAGCGCCGCATCATCCTCGGCACCTACGCGCTGTCCGCCGGCTACTACGACGCCTGGTACGGTTCCGCGCAGAAGGTGCGCACGCTCATCATCCAGGACTTCCACAACGCCTTCGAGAAGGCCGACGTGCTGGTCTCCCCGACCAGCCCGTCCACCGCGTTCAAGTTCGGCGAGAAGATGAACGACCCGCTGGCCATGTACATGAACGACATCGCCACGATTCCGGCGAACCTCGCCGGTGTCCCGGCCATGTCGATTCCGGCCGGCCTGTCCGATGACGGCCTGCCTGTCGGATTCCAGTTCATCGCTCCGCAGCAGCGCGACGAGGTCATGTACAAGCCCGCCGCCGCGCTCGAAGCCGCACTTGAGGAAAGCTGGGGCGGCCCGATCTGGCAGTCCCTGAAGACCCCGTGGTTCGACGGCCTGAACAAGTGACGCATCGGAAGGAAAACAAACATCATGGCTGAAAAACTGATGAAGTACGCCGATGCCACCAAGAAATACGACGTGGTCTTCGGTCTGGAAACGCACGTGGAGCTGTCCACGAACACCAAGCTGTTCTGCCCGGCCCACATCGAGTTCGGTGGCGAGCCGAACACCGAGCTGACCCCGGTGAGCCTTGGCCTGCCGGGCTCTCTGCCGGTGATCAACAAGACCGCCGTCGATTACGCCATCAAGCTGGGTCTGGCCCTGCACTGCGAAATCGCCGAGTGGAGCCAGTTCGCCCGTAAGAACTACTTCTACCCGGACATGCCGCGCGACTACCAGATCTCGCAGTACGACAAGCCCACCAACGGCAACGGCTACCTGGATGTCGAGCTTGAGGACGGCACCGTGTTCCGCGTGCCGATCGAGCGCGCCCACATCGAGGACGACGCCGGCAAGAACACCCACGTGGGCGGTGCCGACGGCCGCATCGAAGGCGCCGACCATTCGCTGGTCGACTACAACCGTGCCGGCGTGCCGCTGATCGAGATCGTCACCAAGCCGATCGAGGGTGCGGGCGACCGCGCTCCGGAGATCGCCGGCGCTTACATGCGCGCTATCCGCGACATCGTGCGTGCGCTGAACATCAGCCACGCCCGCATGGAGCAGGGCAATATGCGCGCCGACGTGAACGTCTCGCTGCGCCCCTCCGCCGACGCCCCGTACGGCACCCGTTCGGAGACCAAGAACGTGAACTCGTTCCGCGGCATCGAGAAAACCATCCAGTACGAGATCCGCCGTCAGGCGGCGCGTCTGGACGACGGCAAGGAGATCCTGCAGGAGACCCGCCACTGGGATGAGGCCACGCAGACCACCGCCGGCGGCCGTCTCAAGTCCGACGCCGACGACTACCGCTACTTCCCGGATCCCGACCTGGTCATGCTCCACATCACCAAGGAGCACATCGAGGAGATGAAGGCCCAGATGCCGGAGATGCCGCGCGAGCGCCGCAACCGTCTCAAGGCCGAATGGGGCCTGAGCGACCTGCAGATGCGCGACATCCTCAACGCCGACGCGCTCGACCTGATCGAGGAGACCGTCAAGGCCGGCGCCAAGGCCGCCGGTGCCCGCAAGTGGTGGCTGGGCGAGCTGAGCCGCGAGGCCAACGCCAAGGGCGTCTCGCTCGAAGAGCTGCCAATCACCCCGGCCGACATCGCCGAGGTCGAGAAGCTCATCGCCGACGGCAAGCTCAACGACAAGCTCGCCAAGCAGACCGTCGAAGGCGTGCTCAAGGGCGAAGGCACCCCGGATGAGGTCGTCAGGAAGCACGACTACAAGATCGTCGAGGACAACGGCGCCATCGAGGCGGCCGTCGACGCGGCGTTCGAGGCCAACCCGGATGTCGTCGAGAAGCTCAAGAGCGGCAATATGAAGCCGATGGGTGTCATCATCGGAGCCGTGATGAAGGCCACGCGCGGCCAGGCCGACGCGAAGGCTGTCACCAAGGTCGTGATGGGCAAGATCAAGGGCTGACGCCCCGCGGGTTCGCCGGAATCCCGAGACCCTGAAATTCCGGTTTGAAGAACGGCCCTTGGCCGCGGTGCTGAACCGCGTGTCGAGGGCCGTTCGTCATGCCGCAGGCGCTCCCACGGCCGGCAGACACGTGGGCAACTCCTTCACAGCAAACGGTCAGTCGGGTAGGATATCTTCTGTACCGACTTCTACCAGCGTCAGTTGAGGAATAACGAATGTCTGAAAATGCCGCATTACCGCTCGATCAGGACGTATCCCGTGAGCTGCCCTCGCAGATCACCATACCGCCGATCAAGGGGGAGATGGTGCACCTGCGCCCGGCCAGCGTCGACGACCTGCCGCGCATGGATGAGCTGGACGCCTACTATGGCGCCTCCAAGATCACCGGCAAGGACGCTCAGGCGGAACGCGCCGTCGTACACACGTGGGTGAGACGCTCGGTGGCGTGGGCGAACGGGCAGAAGCCCGACGAGTCGGGCGTAGGCGATCCGGAGTCCCGCCGCACCATCGCATGGGCGGTACTGACCGACGCCGACCATGACGAGGACGGCGAAATCGACGCGCAGTCGACAGACAACGTCATCGGCATGATTTTCCTGATCGACATCGATGGCTGGTCGCGCTCCGCCCGCATCCAGGTGGTGCTGGGCCGTGACTACCGCGGGCGCGGCTACTCGCGCGACCTGATGCCGCGAGTCATGACGTACGGTTTCGCGCCCGAACCGGCCGGCCTGGGCATGCACCGCATCTGGGTGGCGGTGCCCGAGCAGAACTCGCGTTCGTGCTCCGTCTACCAGTCGCTCGGCTTCGAGCCGTCCGGCGCCTCGCGCGACGCTCTGTGGGATGCGGAGAACAACAAATACCAGGATCTGATTGTCATGGACACGCTGGTGGACGAGTATGATCCCATCCGCTCTCTCGACGCGTTCGGCATGCACGTGATTGAGGACAATCCCGGTGTGCAGGAGGCGATGAGCGCCCGTGAGCACTCGATCGCCATCAGGAAGAACATCGCCGCGCAGGCCGAGCCCGCGCCGGAGCCCGCCGCGGTCGAGGAGAGTGCGGATGCCGAACAGGCGCCCCGAATCGAGAAAGTCGCCGCAGCCCGAGTGCCGGAAGCGCACAATGACGATGAATTGGCCGCGCCGGGTGAGGGAAGCACCTGGCCGTATGGGCAGAGCGAACGCAAACCTTCGAAGGAAGCTTGGTGGCGTATCCTCGGACGTGGCCGTAAACGTGATATGGAGGATGACGAATGAGTGCCGAGGATCTTGACAATTACGAAACCGACGCGGAACTCACCCTGTACAAGGAGTATCGCGACGTCATCAAGCTGTTCACCTACGTGGTGGAGACCGAACGGCGTTTTTATCTGGCGAACAAGGTCGATTTCAACGTGCGTTCCGCCGGTCAGGACGTGTATTTCGACGTGCAGCTCACCGACGCATGGGTGTGGGATGTGTACCGGTCGTCGCGTTTCGTCAAGAACGTGCGCATCGTCACGTTCAAGGACGTGAATGTCGAGGAAGTGCAGAAATCCGATATCGACATCCCCGACGATATGAATTGAGGCGCTGACGGTCGGACCGGCTGATTGCAGGCCGACTGCGGTCGGCCGTCCGCCGTCATTTGCCGGTGCCGTGTGCGCCCCAAACCGGCACGTCGCCGTTTCCCGCTCTCGTTTTCGTTGCGATACGCGGCTTCTCGTGTATGGCGACGGAAGGTTTTTGTAAGCAAAACAACAAAATCGGCGTGCGTTTCCAGCGGTTCATATATACTGTCTCTGATTCAGCGATAAGGAGACCTCACGTGACGCAGAAGCAATCTGTGGTGATCATCGGCGGCGGCCCGGCTGGCCTGACCGCAGCATGGGAGTTCGTCAACAACGGCGGCTCCGACACATACGATGTGACCGTACTCGAAGAAACGCAGGAGTTCGGCGGCATTTCGCGTACCGTCAAGCACAACGGCAACCGCATGGATATCGGCGGTCACCGCTTCTTCTCCAAGGACGACCGGATCATGGACTGGTGGAAGGACGTGCTGCCGCTGCAGGGCGCCCCCAGCTATGACGACAAGAAACTCGGTCGTGAGCACGACATGGAGCCGGGCGGTCCCGACCCCGAAACCACCGACCAGGTGATGCTCAAGCGCCACCGCGTCTCCCGCATCTACTGGAACCGCCGGTTCTTCGACTACCCGATCTCCCTGTCCGCCAACACCTTCAAGGCGATGGGCTTCAAGCTCACCATGGTCGCGGGTTTCAGCTACCTCAAGTCCATGTTCCATAAGCTGCCGGAGACCAGTCTGGAGAACTTCTACATCAACCGGTTCGGCCGCAAGCTCTACTCCATGTTCTTCGAGGGCTACACCGAGAAGCTGTGGGGGCGTCATCCCTCGCAGATCTCCGCCGATTGGGGTGCCCAGCGCGTCAAGGGCCTCAGCATCCTCGGCGTTCTCAAGAACGCCTTCCGCAAGCTCAGCCCCAAGAAGCGCAAGGGTGAGGTCGAAACGTCGCTCATCGAGGAGTTCTGGTACCCCAAGCTCGGCCCCGGCCAGCTCTGGGAGACCGTGGAACGCCGGTGCGTCGACGCCGGTGCCACCGTCATCACCGATGCCAAGGTCGTCGAGATTCGTCAGGCACAGGGCCGTATCGAATCCGTGGTCTACGAGTCCTCGGACGGCAAGCGCACCGAACTGCACGCCGACCAGTTCATCTCGTCCATGCCCGTCAAGGACCTCGTCAACGCCATCGATGCGGCGTCTCATGACGATGACGCCGAAGCGTCTTCGGCGCCTGTCCCGCAGGACATGACCCACATCGCCAACGGCCTGCCCTACCGTGATTTCGTCACCGTCGGACTGCTCGTCAAGCACATGCGCCTCAAGAACACCACCGACATCCCCACGCTCGGCAACCCGCCCATCGTGCCCGATTGCTGGATCTACGTGCAGGATCCCGGTTACAAGGTCGGTCGTCTCCAGATCTTCAACAACTGGAGCCCCTACCTTGTCAAGGATGTCGACGATACCGTCTGGATCGGCCTCGAATACTTCTGCAACGAGGGTGACGATTTCTGGAACATGACCGACGTCGAGGCCACCAAGTTCGCCATTTCCGAACTGACCCGCATGCGTGTCATCAACGGCCCGCAGGATGTCCTCGACTCCCATCGCGAACGTGTCAAAAAGGCGTATCCCGCCTACTTCGACACCTATGCCCAGATGTCCGAACTCGTCGAATACCTCGACTCCTTCGGCAACCTTTACTGCGTCGGCCGCAACGGCCAGCACCGCTACAACAACATGGACCACTCCATGGCCACCGCCATCGAGGCCGTCGCCAACATCAAGTCCGGCAAGACCTCGAAGCAGAACGTGTGGTCCGTGAACACGGATAAGTCCTACCACGAACAAAAGTAACCCACACCAGATATCGCCCCCGCCAGCGGGGGCATTTGTTTATGTCTGCGACTCGGCGTCCGTTTTTGCATTGGTCTCCAGCCCGTTATACAGTATGGAAAGTCCGAAACGCATGGAGTGCGTCGGACGTTCAAAGCGGCAAGACCGCAATCATTCTTAGTGCAGGGACCGGTGCAATACGGTCTGCTAAGGAAAGGCAAACGAGTGGCAACTAGCCAGAATCTTGAAGGTATGAAGCTGATCGAGCTCAAGGAGCTCGCCAAGCAAATGGGTCTGCGCGGTACGTCGACGATGCGCAAGCCGGAATTGGTCGCCACCCTGCAGGCTGCACGATCAGGCGGCGAGGCGCCGGCGGGCGTTACCGTGCGACCGGTGAAGGGCGCCGCAAGCAAGCCGACCCAGCAGACGCAGCCCGCTGCACAGGCCGCGCAGACTCCGGAACAGGCTCCCAAGGCGGAGCCCAAGGGAAGTGCACCGGTGTCAGCGGCGGATGATGCGGTGGCCGGACTGGTCGCGTCTCTGCCCGAGCCCGATGCAGCCTCGACCCGCACGCCGCGTATCTCCCGCCAGAAGGCCGCCGAATCCGACAGCAAGGACGACCGCGCCGCGGCTCCTCGCCGTCGCACCCGCGACGATGCAAAGGCGGGCCAGGTGGCTGCCGATCTGTTTGATGAACTTGACATCGCGCCGGCGGACGATCAGCCGCGTCATCGCGATGATGCGGCTGATTCCGGCATGATGCGTCGTCGTCGCCGTACCATCGAACCGCGCGAGCGCGACCAGCAGAACGACACCGTCCGCGACCTCGACGATATTCTCGCCACGCTTCCGGTACAGAACGCCAATGCGGACGCCGCCCGCGGCACCCGTGGTGACCGTGATAATCGAGATGACGACGAGCGCGAATTCACCCGCCGCAACCGTAGCGACCGCGCTGACCGTTCCGACCGCGGCGACCGCGGCGACCGCGGCGGCGATCGCAATGACCGTGGCGACCGCGGTAACGACCGCAACAACGACCGTCGCCAGCGCCGCATGCGCGGCCGCGACCGTGGCGGCCGCGACTACGATGATCGCGACACCCGCGAAGTGCGCATCTCCGACCATCAGGACAACGGCGGCGACGATCTCGTGCCGGTCGCCGGCATCGTCGACGTGCTCGACTCCTACGCCTTCGTGCGCACTTCCGGCTACCTGCCCGGCCCGAACGACGTGTACATCTCGATGGGTCAGGTCAAGAAGTACGGCCTGCGCAAGGGCGACGCCGTGACCGGATCCATCCGCGCGCCGCGCGAGGGCGACCGCCGCAACCAGCGCCAGAAGTTCGTGCCGCTGCAGTCCGTCGACACCATCAACGGCATGAGCGTCGAAGAGGCGGCCAACCGCCCGCAGTTCGCCAAGCTCACCCCGCTGTACCCGCAGGAGCGCCTCAAGCAGGAGACCACGCCGAACAAGCTCACCGGCCGCATCATGGACATCGTTTCCCCGATCGGCAAGGGCCAGCGCGGCCTGATCGTCTCCCCGCCGAAGGCCGGCAAGACGATCACGCTGCAGAACATCGCCAACGCGATCACCACGAACAACCCCGAAGTGCACCTGATGGTCGTGCTGGTGGACGAACGCCCCGAAGAAGTCACCGACATGGAGCGCACCGTGGCCGGCGAGGTCATCTCCTCGACCTTCGACCGTCCGGCCTCCGACCACACCACCGTCGCCGAGCTCGCCATCGAGCGCGCCAAGCGACTCGTGGAGCTCGGTCAGGACGTGGTGGTGTTGCTTGACTCGATGACCCGTCTCGCCCGCGCCTACAACATCGCTGCGCCGGCCTCCGGCCGCATCCTGTCCGGTGGCGTGGACGCCCAGGCGCTCTACCCGCCGAAGAAGTTCTTCGGCGCCGCCCGCAACATCGAAAACGGCGGCTCGCTGACCATCATCTCCTCCGCGCTGGTGGAGACCGGCTCCAAGATGGACGAGGTGATCTTCGAGGAGTTCAAGGGCACCGGCAACATGGAACTGCGTCTGAGCCGCGAGCTGGCCGACAAGCGCCTGTTCCCGGCCATCGACGTGAACGCCTCCGGCACCCGCCGCGAAGAGCTCATCACCTCGCCGCAGGAACTGCCGATTATCTATCGTCTGCGCCGTCTGCTCGGCGGCATGGAGCCCGAGCAGGCATACCAGACGCTGGTGCCGCGCCTGAAGAAGACCGCGACGAACCGCGATTTCCTCGCCGCCATTATCCAGCAGAGCAACAGCAACCCGGTCAACGGCAACTGATCCGGCTGCCGTCTGCCGGGCTCCGGCACGACGGCCTGAACGAGAGGAGCCCCACTTCGGCATTGAAGCGGGGCTCCCGTCTATATCCGGCCTGCTTTCAGGCCATGATCTGCAGATGATGGTATCCGGGCGTATGGCGGCCCAGCGCGGGGTTGACGTGACGTTCGGCGAACACGCGCATCCGTCGCACGCCCTCGCGCAGCTCACGCCCGTCCCCGGCGTAGGAAAGCCTCACGAATCCGGCCCCCTCACTGCCGAAGGCCGTTCCCGGCACCACGGCGACGTGCTCCTCGTCCAGCAGCATACGGCTGAACCTGTCGCAATCCATGCCGCAGGCTCGCACGTCCACGAACGCGTAGAACGCGCCCTGCGGCTCGATCAGGCGCAGCGCGGTGCAGCCGTCGAGCTCGTCCAGCACGATCTGCCGCTTGGCGCAGTATTCCTCGCGCATGGCCGTGACATGCTCCTGCGGGCCGGTCAACGCGGCCACGGCGGCATATTGCGCCGTCGAGTTGACCGATGAGTGCATCAGCTCGGCGAGCTTGCTGGTCTGTTCAATCAGCGGCTCGGGGCCGAGCAGGTAGCCGATACGCCAGCCGGTCATGGCGAAGGTCTTGGACAGGCTTTCGACGACGACCGTGCGCTCGTGCATGCCGTCGATGGCGGCGATGGAGGGCGCGATTGACGCGGAGCCGTCGAAGACGAACGGGTGATACACCTCGTCGGAGATCACCCAGATGTCATGCCGGATGCAGACGTCGGCGATGCGCTCCAGCTCGGATAGCGGCGTGACGGCTCCGGACGGGTTGCCGGGGGAGTTGAGAAGAACGGCCTTCGTGCGCGGCGTGATTGCTGCTTCGATATCGTCGGCGTTCAGCCGCATCTGGTGTTCCGGTTTGAGCGCGACGGGCACCGGCACTCCGCCGCACATCAGGGCCTCCGCATCGTACGAGGTGAAGTACGGCGACGGAAGGATCACTTCGTCGCCGGCGTCAAGCAGCGCCTTCATCGCCAGGAACAGACCGATGGTCGCGCCGTCGACCGCCTGTATCTCGGTGTCGACGTCGTAGCGCAGCCCCTTCACCTTTTCGGAGTATGCCGCCACGGCCTCGCGGAACGGCTCGATGCCGAGCACGTTCGTGTATGTGGTGTGTCCTTCGCGGATCGATCGGCATGCGGCTTCCACGATATGCGGCGCCGCGGTGGCGCTGGGTTCGCCCACGCACAGCGAGATTGCGTCAGGCACGTGCTCGACCCGGTCGAATACGTCCCGGATGCCGGAACGGGGGACGCTGAGCGAGTGCTGCGAAAGTGCGGGCATGGACATGGTGTCACCTTTCAATCATGAACAAGAATATAAAATATACAGTAGTACATTGAAAAACAGTAATTATTACTATATAATTCGTAAATAACAGTAAGAAATCAATGGAGTAATACTGGATTGACATCGCGATAAGCTGTCATCAGACAAGTTCGCGCCGGAACCGCTCCACATGCAGGTTGCGGCGAACCGTATGACCCGGGAGGACGTGATGGCACAGGCGAATACGCGCAATGACGAGGAACCGGACGCGGCATCGCGCAAGGTGGAGATCAGGCCGGAGGGCTCCGCCATGCTCGACGCCACGGACGAGTCCATCCTCGATGCGTTGGAGGAGGACGGGCGGGCCACGCTGGCTCAGCTGTCCCGGCTGTCCGGCCTGTCGGTGTCCGCGGTGCAGTCCCGCGTGCAGAAGCTGGAGAAGCGAGGAATCATCAAGGGGTATCGCGCGGTGCTCGACTATGAGCTGCGCGGTCTGCCGATCAGCGCGTTCGTGTCCGTCACGCCGCTGGACTACTCGCAGGAGGCCGATATCCCCGGCAAGCTGCATGAGCTGGAAGGCGTGGTGTCCTGCTACTCCATAGCCGGCGCGCCCAGCTTCATGCTGGTGGTTCGCGTGTCGTCACCCAGCAAACTGGAGGAGCTGCTGAACCGCATCCATCGGACGGTGCCGGTCAGCACCGAAAGCACGGTGATCCTGCAGACGTATTTCTGACGGATGCCATTCGCCGTAGGCGTTAGACATCCCGGCCGGCATTGACCATATCGTTCCATCGTTGAGGAATAGCCGACAGTCCGGGTTCGGCCCACGCGCTATGGTAGGCAGTATGAGTGAACCCGAGAACAGCGATTGGGCGAAGCCGTCATCCCGCGAGGTGGGAGGCGGCGGATCCGAAACCGTCATCGACGCCGACACCGCACGGCATGATCCGCAGACCGCGGTCACCGTGGCCAAGATCAAGGCGCTCAGGCAGTCCATCGACAATGTGGACACGGCCATCGTCTCCTTGCTCGCGGAGCGGTTCAAGTACACGTCCCAGGTGGGCGTACTCAAGGCGCGGGCCGGATTCGCGCCGGCGGATTACAAGCGCGAGGACTACCAGATCGAACGGCTGCACCGCATCGCCATCGACGCCGGACTCGATCCCGACATCGCGGAAATGTACCGGGAATTCGTGGTGGCCGAGGCCAAGAAGCGGCATCAGCGCATCGCCGACGCGGGAGGGGATCCCGGCGTGCTCGACGTGTTCGCCTGATCGGCGGAGATTTGCCGCTCTGCCCGCATCGTCGGTGGCGTGCATATGCATGCCTGTATTCGGCATGCGGGCCGCGTGATGATGAATGAAAGGGGGAGCGACGATGGCGCATATGACCGGGGTGATGACGCGAAGCCTGGCGGCTGCCGCCACGCTGGCCCTGACTCTGGCCCCTTCAGCGGGCGGGCCGGTCACGGCCGGTGCCAATCCGGCTGAAGGAGATGCCGGGTATTCCAAGACGCAGAATGTCATGTCTCTCGCCAACTCGGACGGGGTTCCGGGACGCCTGTACGTCACCAACCAGTTCACGGTCTCCCGCGGCGGCGACATCGTCGACTACGTGGCCGGCAACAGCGGTGACGGTTCCATGCTCGCGGCGGAATACAAGGCTGTGGAAACCGGCAAGACCACACAGGAGCGGGTGAAGGCCGGGCAACGCGTGTTGCCGTGGTCGGTCAGCATCGCCTACGGCCTGAACGGCCCGCAGGTGAAGCCGTCCCAGATCGCCGGTGCCAGCGGACTGGTCGATATCCGTATCACCGTGGAGCCCAATGCGGCCGTGTCCAACGGCTACGCGGAGAACAGCATTCCCGTGGTGGCGTTCACCGTACCGTCTTCCGTCTCCGACGATATCACCGTCGGAGACGGCATGACGCTGACGACGCAAGGATCCGACATGCTTGTCAGCGGCGTCGGGGAGCCCGGCAAACGCACGGTGTTCGACTGCTATATGAACGCGAAGAACTTCTCGATGAGCCAACTGGCGTTCGTGACCGTGCAGGCCGATGACACGGCGTCGTTCGTCGACGAGGTCACGGCTGTCTCCGACCGTGCTGACGCACTGGTCAACACGCTGGTCGTCACCGGTTCCGCGTCGGACCGCAAACTAATCGAACAGCTGACCGCCATGCGCGATCGCGAGCAGAAGCTCGGCGAGAAGGCGATCAAGGAGAAAACCGCAGCGCACAAGGCTGCGTTCTCGTCGTATATGGCGCATTACGTGGGGTCGTACACGACCCATCTGTCCGGCAGCATCGGCTCATCCACGCAGATGCAGGCGCTGATCGGCACAGCCGGCGAACTGACCGGCGACACCCCGATGGCGCAGGCGGTCACCGACCTCGCCAACGCGGTCAACGCGGTCAGTGCCGCGCATGAGCACGACGGCGCAGTACATGCCATAGACGACCTGATTCAGCGCATCCGTCAGCGCGGCACGTCGGGACTCGCCGATGAGATCAGCCAGACCATGGCCCAGGAGTCCACCGAGGGCGCAACGGCGTACAAGGCCGGGCAGAGCCAGCTGTCCAACGCGATGATCCCCTATTCGATGGCCTACACCGACGTGTACACCAAGCATCTGAGCGAGCTGACCGGAGGCACGTCGGCGGGAGCCGCGCGGTATCAGCAACAGGCGATTGACGCCGCCAACGAGGAGTTCTCCACCAGCGCCGACCTTCAGGACGACAATCAGAAAGTGCAGTCGGCGATGGACGCCTTGGCGGCGGCATCCGAACATACGGGCGCGGCGAACGCATTGCAGCAGATCAGCATACAGTTCGCCGGCGCACTGACCAGCACCGCCTCCACCGGCGATGCGCAAGGCGGCGATGCGGCTGCGGACCGGGTGCGTTACGGCTGGGCCGGTTCCGACACGACGTCGATGGCGGCGAAGGCCGAGCGCAAGCGGCTGGCCGCCGTCAGCAAGCAGGAGCGTGAGGAGGCCGAGCGCAAGGCGCAGGCGTTGGCCAGTGGCAAGACCGATGACGACTCGCAGTCAGGCATGAGTATCGGCGATGTGATGGGCAATGCCAGCGGCCTGGGCATGCTCGGCGGCGCCGTCAAGAGCGACGGCAAGGGCGGCAACAAGGATAGCGGCGACGGCAAGGATGGAAACGCCAGCGGCAGCGGCTCGTCTTCGGCGACGGGCACGGCATCCGGTTCGAAGTCGGCGTCGGTTCCGAAGTTCTCGCCAGTATACGGCATCGCCGGCATGAACCCCAGATCGCCGTTGCAGAGCACGTCGTCTGAGCTCATCGACGAGACAGTGGCGATTGGTGACGTCTCCGACATGCTGGTTCAGGCCGCGCAATCGTTGGCCGGCAGCGGCGGCGGCAGCGCGGCCGTTGACGGCAAACCGGTCGCGCGTCTCGCTGCCGCGTTGAGACGGTTGTCGTGCGACGGTGCCAACGCATACTCCGACCACTGCATCGCCGACGGGCGGCACAGTTACGACGTGCTATCCGACTGGAACCGGCATACCGAGGATCTGCGTCTGCTGATCATCATGCCAGCCGTGTGACGGGTGCGCGGCATACGGCGCACGGCCGGCATGCCGCCGTCACGATGCCGTGGATGCAAAACGGCCCCCTCGTGGATCCGAGGGGGCCGTTTCCGTTCGTGAGAAGCAGGTTACTTCTTGGCCTTCTTCGCCGGCGGCTCACCGAGCTCGCTGGCATCGATGACGACGGTATCGTCGCCCTCGCCTTCGGCCGCGGCCTCCTCGGCGTGCTTTTCGGCGAGATCGAACTTGCCGATCACGCGGCCGGCCTGCGCCACGTCGTCCAGAGCGGACTTGATGGCGTCGATGCCGTCCTTGACGGCGGCCAGCGTCACCGACAGGATCGGGGTCTTCATCGAGACCTTGGCCTCGGACTTGATCTTGCGCAGCTGCTCGACGGCCTTGCCGGCCCAAGCCAGCGTCTCCGGGGAGGCACCGGTGGCTGCTGCGGCATAGATGTCGGCCTTCGGCCAGGCGGCGCGGTGCACGGACCCCTCGCCGGTGTGCATCCAGCTCCACACCTCTTCGGTGGCGAACGGCAGGTACGGGGCCAGCAGGCGCGCGAAGGCGTCCAGGCCTAGGCCCAGCGTCGTGCGCGCGGACTTCACGGCCGCGTCGCTCGGCACCTTGCCGTGCGCGTCGGCAGTGCCGTACGCGCGGTTCTTGACCAGTTCGATGTAGTCGTCGCAGAACTGCCAGAAGAAGCTCTCGATGACTTCCAGCGCCTTGGAATGCTCGTAGGCGTTCAGCGCGTCGGTGGCCTGGCGGATCACCAGCGCCAGCTTCGCCATCACGGCGCGGTCGAGCGGCTCGGTCACATCGGCCGGGTTCCAGACGGCGTCGGCCGTCTCGCCCACATGATGGTTCTCGTCCTCGCGACCGATGGCCAGCGCGAACTTCGAGGCGTTGAGCAGCTTGATCGCAAGACGGCGGCCGATCTTCATCTGGCCTTCGTCATACGTGGCGTCGAGGCCGAGACGGGCCGCGGCGGCCCAGTAGCGCACCGCGTCGGCACCGAACTGCTCGATCGGCTTGTTCGGCACGACGACGTTGCCCTTGGACTTCGACATCTTCTTGTGGTCGGGGTCCAGGATCCAGCCCGACAGCGTGGCGTGCGCCCACGGCAGGCACTTGTTCTCCAGATGGGCGCGATCCACGGTCGAGAACAGCCAGGTGCGGATGATGTCCTGACCCTGCGGACGCAGATCCATCGGGAACGTGGCCTTGAACAGCGCCTTGGAAGCCTCGTCCGGCTCCTCCCAGCGGGTCACGATCTGCGGGGTGAGCGAGGACGTCGCCCACGTGTCCATGATGTCCGGCTCGGCGGTGAAGCCGCCGGGCACATCGCGCTGGGACTCGTCGTAGCCTTCCGGCACGTCATTGGTCGGGTCGATCGGCAGACGGTCCTCGCTCGGAGTGATCGGATGATCGTAATCCGGCTCGCCGGAAGCCTTGACCGGGTACCACAGCGGGAACGGCACGCCGAAGAAGCGCTGGCGGGAGATCAGCCAGTCGCCGTTGAGGCCATGCACCCAGTTCTCGTAGCGCACGCGCATGAAATCGGGGTGGAAGTTGAGCTCCTTGCCGCGCTCGATCAGCTCGGCGTTCAGTTTGGCGTCGGTGCCGCCGTTCTTCAGGTACCACTGACGGGAGGTGACGATCTCCAGCGGCTTGTCGCCCTTCTCGTAGAAGTTCGTCATACGCTTGGTCGGGGTCGGCTCGCCGTCCAGGTCGCCGGCCTCGCGCAGCGCGTCGACGATGATCTTGCGGGCGGAGAACGTGGTCTTGCCGGCGGTCGCGGCGAACATCTCACGGCCGGCCGGGTCGGTGATCCAATCCGGGGTGTCCATGACGATGCGGCCGTTGCGCTGGATGATCGGGCGGGTCGGCAGCTTCAGGTCGCGCCACCACTCGACATCGGTCACGTCACCGAAGGTGCAGCACATCGCGATGCCGGCGCCCTTGTCCATCTCGGCGGCCGGGTGCGCGAGAATCGGCACCTTGACCTTGAACAGCGGGGAGTACACGGACTGGCCGAAATACTGCTTGTAACGCTCGTCGTTCGGGTTCGCGATCAGCGAGGTGCAGGCCGCGAGCAGCTCGGGACGGGTGGTCTCGATGTAGATCGGCGTGCCGTCCTCGAAACGGAAGGCGACCTTGTGGTAGAAGCCGGGGTATTCGCGGCTTTCCAGCTCGGCCTGGGCCACGGCGGTCTGGAACGTCACGTCCCACAGGCCGGGCGCGTCCTGCTGATACGCCTCGCCGCGCGCGAGGTTGCGCAGGAACGCCTTCTGCGCCACGCGCTGCGGGTGCTCGCCGATGGTGTGGTAGGTCTGCGACCAGTCAATCGACAGGCCGAGGGAACGCCATAGCGCCTCGAACTGCTTCTCGTCCTGGGCGGTGAGCTTCTCGCACAGCTCGATGAAGTTCTTGCGTGAAACCGGCACCTGATCCTTGGCGTCGATCTTCCTGCCGTCGGTGCCCTCGAACGGCGGCTTGAAATCAGGGTCGTACTTGAGCGACGTGTCCACGCGCACGCCGTAGTAGTTCTGCACGCGGCGCTCGGTGGGCAGGCCGTTGTCGTCCCAGCCCATCGGGTAGAACACGTCATAGCCTTGCATGCGCTTGAATCGCGCGATCACGTCGGTGTGCGTGTAGCTGAACACGTGGCCGACATGTAGATGGCCGGATACGGTGGGCGGCGGGGTGTCGATGGAATAGACGGCCTTGCGGTCGCGGGTTCCCTGGAACTTGTAGACTCCGTCCTCGTCCCATTCGCCGCGCCACTTGTCTTCGAGCCCGTCGACGCCGACCTTGTCGGGCAACGGGGTGAGGTGTGCCTTGATGATGCTGTTATCCTGCTCTTCGGTCATAAGCGACAGTCTAGAAAGCAATCGTGACAACAGCCGCGCGGCTGCGTCCGCCGGCGGGCGGGTCCGGGCGCATGGACCCCCGAATCAGTCCGTGGTGGTCATATCGGCGAGCGGCAGCTGCGTGTAGGTCATGTTGACGGGCACTCCGGTGATGTTGCTGCGGTACGCGCTGATCGGCTTGCGCGTGCAGATCCAGTCCACCGGCGAATCGTCGTCGAGCGTGCCGATGAACGACTGGAAGTTCTTCGCGTAGTCGTCGCTGCTGAAGGATTTCAGCGCCTTGCTCCACGCGTTCTGCGAGTCGGTGCTGACGAAGCCGATGTACGAGTTGCTGTCCATCAGGAGGTCCAGATCGTCCTCGCCGTCGGTCTCGTAGATCGTGAAGTCGTATTGGCGGTCCTGCGTCACGGTCTTGCTCCATGTGGCATCGTCGACCATCGACACGGACACGTCCGAATACGCGGGTTCGGCGTACATCGTCTGCTTGACTTGTTCGCCGATCTGGGAGCCGTATTCCTTCGGATAGACGAAGGTCAGCGGTCGTCTGGAGACGCGGAAACGGAAGTATCTGATCAGGTCGTTGCCCTTGCCGATGTCGTGGCCGAACGTCTCATCCGTCTTCTGATATCCGTCGTCGAGCGGTGACAGCGGCCCGGTCATGACCGTGCCGCCGCCCAGCGCCTCGGTCATCGCGTTCTTGTCGATGAGGTAGCGCACTGCCTGCCGGAACCGCTTGTCGGAAAGGATGGACTGCGTGTTGTTGCTGAAGGCGAGCACGACCTTGCGGTTGCTGACGCCCTGCTTCTTGACGATGCCGTCATCTTTCACCGCGTCGGCGGCGGACTGATCCAGCGCGACGGCCGCGTCGATCTGGCCGTTGTTCAGAGCCTTGGCCAGCTCCGTGGTGTCGGCCGCGAAGTTGACGGTGACGGTCTTGGCCTTGGACTTGCTACCCCAATAGTGGTCGTTGCGGCTCAGCGTCAGCTGCTTGCCGGATTGCCATTGGGAGACGGTGAACGGTCCGGACCCGCTGGCCTGCTTTGCGTAGTCGATGTTCTCACGCTGGTTGTAGACGATGCCGATGCGCGTGGTGAGCTTGGCGAGCAGCCGCGGGTCGGGTTCGCGAAGCCGCAGCACCAGCGTGCTGTTGCCGTCCGACTCCACGTTGGACAGCGCGGACAGTTCGTCGCTGCCGACATACTTCTTGGTGATGATCTGCTGCAGGGACCATACGGCGTCGGACGAGGTGATCGTGGTGCCGTCGGCGAACGTCGCGCCGCTGCGCAGGTTGAAGCGGTAGGTGGTGCCGTCTTCGGACACCTTCCACGAGGAGGCGAGCGACGGCTGGATCTTGTTGTTGTCATCGCGCTTCAGCAGCGTCTCATAGACGTTGCCGAGAAGGACGCGGTCGAGCGAATCGTCGTCGGTCGTCCGGATATCCAATGATTCCGGGGCGCCGGTGATGCCGACGCTCACTTTGACGCTTGATTGCAGGCCGCTGAAGGTGGGCAGCGTGTATTTGCGGTGCAGCAGGGACCAGCCCAGCCAGACGGTGCAGCCGAGCACCCCCGCGACGATGACAAAGATGATGGCGGACTTCGCCGAACTGCTGATGGAGGTATGCCGTGCGCTGTGCTGCATGGCTCCGAGTGTAATGCCCGGGGTAAACGGGTCGACGGGGGATCCCTGATGCGTGGGATACCGGCCGGGTCCGTCCGCTTGGTCTATATCAGTGAGCTCGGGCAGGTGTCATGAAGTGGACACACCGCGCAATCGGGTTTGCGCGCGTGACAGGTGGCGCGTCCATGCAGAATCAGCCGGTGCGACAGGTCGGTCCACTGCGACGGTTCGAAATATGAGCAGATCTCCCGCTCGATATGCACCGGATCGGGACTGGACGAGTTCCAGTCGCCGCGCCAGCGCAGCCGTCCCGTCACGCGGATCACATGCGTATCGACGGGGAATCCGGGCACGCCGAACGCGTTGCCCAGCACCACGTTGGCCGTCTTGCGGCCGACGCCGGGCAACGTCACCAGCGAGTCCATCGTATCGGGGACCTCGCCATCGAAACGGTCACGCAGCACTGCGGCCAATCCCAGCAGATGCTTGGTCTTGGAACGGTAGAAGCCGAGCGGGTGGATGATGTCTTCGACGTCCTGCGGATTCGCTGCGGCCAGGGATGCGGCATCGGGGAAACGCGAGAACAGCTCGGGCGTGACGGTGTTCACCCGCTTGTCGGTCGTCTGGGCGCTGAGCACGGTGGCTATCAGCAATTGCAGGGGAGAAGTGAAATCCAAGGCGCATTTCGGGTGCGGGAACGCCTCGACGAGCAATGCGTACTCCTCGTGCATCCGCTGGATGCGTGCCCGTTTGGATTCGCGTGGCATGATGCGCCGGTCTTACTGGGCGTCGGCGTCAGTGTCGTCGGAAGCCGCCGGAGCCGCGAGTGACTTGTCTCCCTCGCCATCGGGCGGGTCGAAACGGTAGCCGACGTTGCGCACGGTACCGATCAGATGTTCGTATTCGCCGCCCAGCTTGGCGCGCAGGCGACGGATGTGCACGTCGACGGTACGGGTGCCGCCGTAATAGTCGTATCCCCACACCTCCTGCAGGAGCTGCGCGCGCGTGAACACACGGCCGGGATGCTGCACCAGATACTTCAGCAGTTCGAATTCCTTGTACGCCAGATCGATGGGCCTGCCGTGCAGCGATGCCGTGTAGCCGTTGGTATCCACCACGAGATCACCGGAACGGATCTGGCCATCCTCGGTGCGCTCCGAATCGTCCGTGGCGCTGGCGCCCGTGATCGGCGCATTGCCGCGTTCCGACACCAGTCGCAGGCGCCCCTCCACCTCGGCGGGTGAAGCGGAGGCCACCACCACATCGGCGATGCCCCACTGCGAGTTGACGACGGTGAACCCGCCCTCGGTGAGGATCAGCACGATCGGCGTGGCCAGACCGGAAGCGTGAATCAGCCGGCACAGTGTCTTCGCCGTGGCGAGGTCATCCCGGGCGTCGAGGAAGAGCACGGTGTTCTCCGGCATCTTCACCAGGCTTGCGGCGTCCATCGGCAGCACGCGAACGCGGTGGGACAGCAGTGCAAGTGAGGGAAGCACGGTGGCAGGGTCGTTCGCGAATGTCATCAGCGTCAAATCAGTCAACCGCTTCCCCTTTCCTGAATATGGATAACCGTAGTACCCATATGGTTATTGGTCATATTGTAGGCGCATAATGTGGACAGCCGACGCTAGGCTAGAGTTAGTGGAATGGCGGTCGCGAGGCTGCCGCGGATTGCGATTTGTGGAGTGTGATGACGATGGGCGACGGCGAACAGCGTACCGGAAGCTCGATTGGCCGCGTACTTGCGGTTCAGGCGGTGGCATACGTGGTGCTATTCGGCGTGACGGGCGTGCTGGAGTTCACGTTCGGGAACCAGGGCGGTGTGGCGCAAGGGGTTGCGATCGCGCTCGCCGTGGTGCTGCTCGTGCTATTCCAGGTTGGGTGGCCGTTCCGTGCCGGCATTGCCGACCGCCTGATCGGCGCGGTTGCGGGCGTGCTGTCGATTCTGTGCGCGCGGACGTCGTTGGCCAGCCAGCTGTTTTACCCCGCGTACGAGGGCGGGCGTCTTGCGGATGATGGACGTCTGGTGATGTATCAGCTGGTGCGTTGGGCGGCGTGCTTCGCGATACTGCTGATCGCGGCGACGATCATCGCGTTCGGCCGGCAGATGGTGCGCGCGGAGCGCAGCCACCTGATTCGCGCGCTGTCGCACTGCATGACGGGGGCCGTGGTCTCCGTCAGCGCCGCGGGATGGTGTTTTGTGCCCGATCTCATCGACATGGGCTCCGCGTCGCCGGATAACGGGCTGCTGACGAGATTCATCATCGTGGCCGCGGCGTTCGTGGTAGTGGCGGTGCTGTTCGCCGTATGCTCGGTGTCGTGGAGCCGCGAGGCGGATCCGGATCCGGCCGCTCCGGCGCCGTGGCTGGGTATCGGGCTGCTGCCGGTGATGCTCAGCGGTCTGCTCGTGTTCGCCGCGTCATTCGTCATGCAGCTGATCTTCTGATATTTGACGGTTTTCTTCGGCGGGGAATATTGGTCTTCGCCAGTATGCGATGCGGGGAGTCGGTACCCGTCATTCAGCCAACGCGCTTCTTTCTTTCGGGTGGTGGAGTTCGTCGGCGAAGGGTCGCCATCATGAGCGGCCTGATCGAGACGGTCGCCACGGACCGCCCTCCGGCGACCGGCTCGCATGGAGGAGCCTGGGTCGAGGACCTCGGCTGCGCGCAATGACGCACACGCGGGGAAGACATGTCCCCTTGGGCGCTACGACGAAATCCGCACCGGCAAGACGATGGCCTCATCGTCCCGGCAATATCCAAACACGGAAAGTCCCGAACACGGACGCTGACAGCCGCATATTTTCAGTCTCGTTGCGTTACCATGCTATGAAGCCAAGGTGCTCAAGCAGCACCTTAAGACCGATGAGCACGAGCACGGCACCGCCGGCGATCTGCGCCGGCTTCTGCCAGCGTGCGCCAAACACGCGGCCGATATACAGGCCGGCAGCGGAGAACGCGCCGGTCACCACGCCGATGACGATCACCGAAAACCAGATGTTGACCTGCATGAATGCGAAGCTCACGCCGACGGCGAACGCATCGATGCTACACGCCACCGCGAGCGGCAGCATATGGCGCCAGTCGAACTGGGCCGTCTCCCGGCTGTTCTCCTCTTCCTCGCCGAACGCCTCGCGGATCATGTTGCCGCCGATGAACGCGAGCAGCGCGAAAATGATCCAATGATCAACCGCGGTGACGTATTTGCTGAACGTGTTGGCCGCGAAAAAGCCCAGAAGCGGGAACAATGCCTGGAAGCCGCCGAACCACAATGCGGTCTTGATGACGTCGACCGGCCGCACGCGCGTGACGGTCAACCCCTTTCCGATCGAGACGGCGAAAGCGTCCATGGCGACGGATACGGAAATAAGCAGTATCTCAATCATAGCTGGAACATAAAGGTTCATCCCGCCGGCTTCCCCGGGGGATGGGCCTCGACGGATAAACCGCCTACGCCTAGGGGGCACGGACTTTGAGAACTGCCGGGCCAGCAAGCCGGCTTTGAATCCAAGCGAATGCTGTTCGCAAGTCGTGAAAACTACAAGGCACTACTGTAACACAACATCGCCCCGCTGGCGGGACGAGCCGTGAAGCAAACAGCGGAATCTGTTTGTAGGCGAGCCAGAAAGCTGTGGTCGATAAGATAATATAATGCCCCCGCTGGCGGGGGCTGTCACGGAGCGACTGGGGGTGGTCGTGGCACTTAAGCCCCCAGTCAGCCGATGGCTGACAGCCCCCGCCAGCGGAGGCGGAAGCGAAGCAAATCACTTCGACGCGTTCGCGAGACGCTCGCGCGCCTCCTTGATTTCCTTCTCGGCAACGGTCCTGCAATTGAGGACGGCCTTCGGCCGGCTCATGGTTGGCTCGGTCGCTGTCGCGTCCTCGCACGTTGCCGCCGGACAGCTCACCGGGCTGTCCTGAAGCAAATCACTTCGACGCGTTCGCGAGACGCTCACGCGCCTCCTTGATTTCCTTCTCGGCAACGTCCGCACCGGTCCAGTAGTCGCCGGGGAGGACTTCCTTGTTGGGTTCCAGGGCCTTGTACTGCTCGAAGAAGTGCTTGATCTCCTTGAGGTGGTACTCGTTGACGTCGTTGACGTCCTTGATGTCGTCGTAGCGCACGTCGGCGGGCACGCACAGCACCTTGTCGTCGCCGCCCTCTTCGTCTTCCATGTGGTACAGGCCGACGGCGCGGCACTCGATGACGCAGCCCGGGAACACGGAGTTCTTGACCATCACCAGCGCGTCCAGCGGATCGCCGTCCTCGCCGAGCGTGCCTTCGATGTAGCCGTAGTCGTCCGGGTAGCCCATGGCGGTGAACAGCTCACGGTCCAGGGTGATGCGGCCGGTCTCCTGGTCGACTTCGTACTTGTTCTTGGAACCACGCGGGATTTCAACGAGAACGTTGAACGTTTCTGCCATGATATTGCTCCTTAGAGTCGATTGACATAATCACACTCCACAATACCCCGTCGTACGCCGGAAGCGCCACGATTTCGCCCAAAAACGCAGATGGGGCCCGTCGCCGAAACGACGGGCCCCATCACCGAAACGGTCAGCCTGCCGGCCGCGCGTCCCTCATGCGTTCTCAGTCCTCATGCACCACGGTGAAGATGTGCGCCACATCGGCCCACGGTGCCAACGAGACGAAGTTGTCCCAGCTCCACGCGAAGTCGCGGCCGGTCAGCTCGTCGTGTATGTGCGCACCCCACTTCGGATCGATGCCATAGTCGGGCAGCTCCAGATGCACCATGGCCTGATGCGCCTCGTGACCGTCCAGGTTCACCACCACGATCAGCGTCTCCGGCTTGTCGGTGCCGGTCAGTTCGGCCGGTGTGTGGCGGGCGAATGCGAGGATGTTCGGGTCGGAGGATTCCAGCACCGTCAGGTTGTGGTAGCTGAACACCTTCGGATGCTCGCGGCGGACGCGGTTCAGGTTGGTCAGCAGCTCGGCGATGCCGTACTTGTCGGCGGCCGACCAGTCGCGCACCTTGACCTCGTACTTCTCGTTGTCGATCTGCTCCTCGAAACCGGGGCGCTGCTTGTTCTCGATCAGCTCGAAGCCGTTGTAGATGCCCCAGCTCGGGCTGCCCATCGCGGCGAGCACCGCGCGCACAGCGTGGCCGGCGATGCCGTTGTCGCGCACGTAGGCGGTGAGGATGTCCGGCGTGGTGGGCCAGAACGTGTTGTGCTGGTAGTAGCCGTCGTCGCCGTTCGTGGTCTCCAGGTACTTGCCCAGCTCCTCCTTGGTGTTGCGCCACGGGAAGTAGCAGTGCGACTGCGTGAATCCAACGTAGCTCAGCGCGCGCATCATGCCCGGGCGGGTGAACGCCTCGGCCAGGAACAGGATCTCCGGGTGCTTCTTGGTGACCGCCGCGATGACGTCCTGCCAGAAGCGCACCGGCTTGGTGTGGGGGTTGTCGATGCGGAAGATCGTCACGCCGGCGTTGATCCACAGTTCGAGAACACGCTCGACTTCCTTCTCGATGCCGGGCATGTCGGCGTTGAAGTCGATCGGGTAGATGTCCTGATACTTCTTCGGCGGGTTCTCCGCGAAGGCGATGGAGCCGTCCGGCTTGTGGCGGAACCAATCCGGGTGCTGCTTGACCCACGGGTGGTCGGGCGAGCACTGCAGCGCGAAGTCGAGCGCGATTTCCAGACCCAGCTCGTGGGCCTTGGCGACGAGCGCCTTGAAATCGTCCATGTTGCCGAGCAGCGGGTCGACGGTGTCATGCCCGCCCAGCTCGGAACCGATGCCGAACGGCGAGCCCGGATCGTCGGGGCCGGCCTCCAGCGCGTTGTTGCGTCCCTTGCGGTTCGTCTTGCCGATCGGGAAGATCGGCGGCAGGTACACGATGTCGAAGCCTTCGGCCTTGGCGCGTTCCAGGCCGGACACCGACGTCTTGAGCGTGCCCTGGACGATCTTGCCGGTCTCCGGGTCGACGTAGGCGCCCTCGGAACGCGGGAAGAACTGGTACCATGCGGCGAAGCTGGATTCCGGACGCTGCACGAGGAAACGCTGGGGCTGGCTGGGCGAGACGCCGTCGCGCAGCGGGTTGGTCAGATGCAGCTGGGCGACCGGTTCGCTGGTCGCCGCGGCGAGACGGTCCTCGGGTGTAAGCGATGTGTCCTTCATGGTGGCGGCAGCGGCGACGAGCATCTTTCGCTGCGCGGCGCTCAGCTTGGCGTCGGCGGTCTTCGCCCAGCGTTCCAGCAATTGCGCGCCGGATTCAAGGGCGTTCTCGACGTCGTCGTTGACCTTGACTTTGATGGCCGCGTCATGCAGCCAGGACTTGTAGGTGTCCTCCCATCCTTCGACGGTGACGCTCCATTCGCCCAGCTGGCGCTTGATGGCGGCGAATTCGGGCTGCCACGGCTTGACGTCGCTGTGCTCGCCGCAGGTGAGCATGACCTCCCAGCGGTCGAGGCCGGGGTTGGTGCAGGTCATCGGCAGACGCTGCATCTCCTTGCCGCGGTGGTTGCGCACGATGGCGGTGGCACCGACTTTGGTGCGGCCTTCGATGAAGACCTGCGCGGTGATCTTGAACGGTTCGCCCAGCTCGACACGGGCGGGGAAACGGCCGGATTCCTCGTTCGGCGTCACGTCCATGACGGCGATGCGTCCGAACTGTGACGGGTCTGCGACGGGAATGGACTGCGCGGGGACCTCACCGTTGGCGACGGCGGCCGCAGTGGCGGCTTTCGTCGTTCTGGAGGCGCGAGGCGTCTTGGCCGTCGTGCGCTTGCGCGGCGAGGTGGTACGTGATGTGGACTGCTTGCCCGACGAAGTGCGACGGGTTGCGGATTTCGCTTCGGTCTTGTCGTCCGAATGCGATGTGGCTGATCGAGATGAACTACTGCTAAGCGCTGACGCGCCTTTCTTTTCTTCTGCCATACCGCCCATTGTATACGGCTGATGGCCAATGGGCGATTGTGGATAACCCTCTGTCTTATATGCCGAGAACCGCCAAATGTGGATAACTGCCGTGGGGAGTTATCCACAACACGCCGAAGGGGGATAGCCTTCGACCACATTGCCTGAAATCCGGTGGCCGACGGCGTCCGGCATGGCATGGTGTCATCAACCGCCCATCGTGGACGCGGCGGGATTTCAGGAAGGGAATATCATGAACATGGTTGTATTCAGGCGATGTCAGTCCGCGCTGGGGGTCGCGGCCGTCATGGCTCTCGCATTGGTGGCCTCGCTGGTGTTTGCCGCCATGCCGGCCGCGGCGGTGACGTTGAGCAGGGCGGATGCCGGCACGTTTCTGCGCTATGAGCATGGCGGCGAGCAGGTCATCGGCGTCATGGCGAAGGATTCGACGAACAACTATTACTGCATCGAGGCTGACGAACGCGTCGAATACCAGCTGGGGGAGAGCGTCAAGCTGCGCGACGACGACACCGCGCGCCGGCTCGGCTGGCTGATGGACCATTATCGCGACGGGACGGCCGCGGAGCATGCGGCAATCGCGGTGCTGGCCCATGATCTGCTGGACCTGAAGCCGGACACGTGGAAATCCCGGCGCGTGTCCGTCATGCGCGACAATCCGACGCTGCGGCGCAAGGTAGAGCAGATGTGGGAGGAGGCGGGATCCAACGCCCCGGCGAATGCGACGGTGACGCGTACATACGCCGAAGGCACGCGGACCGGGCGTGTCACGGTGTCGGTGACCAATGCGCAGGGGAAGACGATCGCCGGGATCAGATACGCCGCGACGCTGAACGGTCCGGCGGTGTTCGCGAACGGGAGCGCGACGGTGACCGGGATATCCGGGGCGGAGCCGATCGTGTACTCGTGGAAGGCGACCGGCGAGGGTGAAGTGAAGGCGAGTGTGGCATATGACCGCAAGCAGGTGGACGTGTTCGCAGTCGCGGGAGGCCAGGATCTGGTGCGTTACGGCGGCTCTTCGCAGGTGAGCGGCAAGGCGGTGAATTTCTCGGTCCGCAAGGAGTTCGTGCCCACACTGGGCACCGCCGTCGCGGCCAAGGTGGTCGACGCCGGGCAGCCGGTCGTGGATACCGTCACATCCGGGGTGGATGACGGCGATTCCTGGGCGTCCGGATTGGAGTTGCGGGCGTCCGGATGGTATTTCGACGGGCTCGTCGTGGGCGATCTGTCCGAGCCGGTCATGCCTGGTGCTGACGAGACGGCGAAGGAGTTCATCGCGAGGCTGGGCACAATGGGATTCCGGCCGTCCGCTTATGGCGAGGCGTCGTTCACTGCTCCCGGGCAGCGCGTGGATGTGAGAGCAACGGCCGAGCCGGGCGGCGACGCGGCGTATGAGGCGCCGCGAGGTGGAGGATTCGGCACATGGGTGTGGGCGTTCGAAGTCGAGAAGTTGAGCGATACTGCGCGACAATATATAGGTAAGGATGTGGTCAGCGGGTTCCTGGAATACACGGAGACGAATTCGAACCGTGCTCGGGTGAGTGTGGAATCTACGGTCACGGAGCATACCGGCGTGGTTGGTTCCGAACTGAGCGACACCATTACGGTCGACGGATTCCCCGATGATCACGGATCCTTTGACGGCAATGTCAAGCTTGGCATCGGCGCTGACCGGGCGATGGCGCAGGTGAGCGTGTGGTGGGCGGGCGATCCGAATGATTCCGCCGGCGACGAGGCGTACCGGCCTCAGGGGGAGACGCCGCCGGCCGAGGACAGCAATCACCGGTTGATTGGCGTGTGGGATTATCCGGCGGTCAACGGGCGTATCCGAGTGGGCGCCGGGGCGCCGGACGCTCATGGCGATCCGGTGCACATCGTGGCCGAATCGCATGGATGGTACGTGTTCGTTTGGAGCTTCGACGGCGATGACCGGGTGATGCCGGCGTCCAGCGCATACGATGACGCGTGGGAGCGCGTGCGCATATGGGATGTGGCACGGCCGCGCAAGCCGGCGCTGACCACGCAGGTGGAGCCGGACATTGTGCGGGTCGATGAGCCGTTCCGCGATACGGCGCGGATTGTGGGCGATGTGCCCGAAGGGGCCTATGTGACGTTCACGGCGTACGAGGCGGTGGAGGAAGGGGCGGTGCCCGGCATGAACGGCGTGCTGCTTGACGAGGCCCGCGCCGAAGTGGACCATACGCTGTTCGAGCAGACGATCGTCAGTCCGCAGGTGCGCTCGCCGAAGGCGGGACTGGTGTATTGGAGAGCGTCGCTTCGCTCGCGTGACGGTGATGTGCTGGTTTCGCATGAGCTCGGCGTCGAAGGGGAGACCGTAACCGTCGAAGCGCCTGATGATCCACCCGCTGAGCCGAAGGCGGATCCAGAGCCCGAGAAGCCGGTGCTGTCTCATACCGGTGCGGGGGTCGTCGCCATCATCGTCGTCGGATCCGGAGCCGCCGCGGCCGTCATCGGTGCCCTGGCCTTCCGCCGCCGATCCCGTCGCTGACGCTGCCGCTGGCGAAGGTTGTCTAGCGAGACCGGGGGATGGTTTGAGGCACTTGAGAAAGGCGCAATAGAACAGAAAGGCTAGGAATCTTGTAATTCCTAGCCTTCTATTTGGCATGGATTTGAACCATGGGCCTCAATGGTATATGGGTCAGGCGTGGGCGTTTTCGCGACGTCGCATGGTGCGCAACCGGTCGGCGACCCATGTATTGACGACGGCGTTGCGGCTGATTGCCAGCTCGGCGGCTTCCTCGTCCAGTTCGCTGACCATCCATGCGGGCATCGTCAGCGTGATTCGCTTCTCCAGCGGGGGATGATGTTCGACTACGGGATTGCCGAGATCGACATAGCTGAGGATGTCGTCGCCGTTGTCGAACATCTCCTCAAGCTGGTCGCTGGTGATCGCCTTGGCATCATTTTTTGCTTTCATGGCATGCCTCCTTGTTCTTGCGCGATCGGCGCACGGATATGATGCGGATGCGCTTGCCGCGTTTGGTTGTAATCGCCGTCCAATGCCTGCCGTCGATCATCCTGAGCACGATGTGGCGCACATCGTCGTTTCCGGGATTCGGGGCGGTCAGCGTCACTGGAGGCGTCGAGCCGGTCGACAAGATCGCGGCCTTCCGCGTACTACGATCAGGGTTTTGATTCTCGACTCCATATTAGTTATATACAAATCAGTTTTATGTATGGATAAAAGATATGTGTAACAATATCATGGTTTGTAAATTCCTAATCCAAGACTTGAAAGTAAGTCTATGCATTGCTAATCTAGTTCACATGACTGCAGTGATGGTCTCGCCGGCGTTAAAGGCGCAGAAGCAAGAGCTGAGCCTTCAGGATCGCGTTACATACAACATGAAGGTTCTTATCGCTATTCGACAGACCTCTCAGAAGGATCTGGCGCAGGCTATGGGAATTGCCGCACCGACTCTATCCCAGAAGTTCAGTGGGCGCACCCGATGGAACATGGATGATATAGAAAAAGCCTCCGATTTCCTTGATGTGAAACCGGAGGCATTGGTAGCGGGGCATGGATTTGAACCATGGACCTCTGGGTTATGAGCCCAGCGAGCTACCGAGCTGCTCCACCCCGCGCCGGCTGTTTTCAAACAGCTCTATCTAAGATAGGGGAGAATGCGAGATTGTCAAATCGGCGTGTTGGATTTTTGCGCTGAGTGAAATGCCGGGATTGATAACCGGTCATAACTCATGGCGATAACCTGACGGCGTATCAATATCCCGGCCATTGCCATAATAAGAACATGCCTATCAAGATCCCAAGCGGCCTGCCCGCGCGTGCCATCCTCGACTCGGAACGCATCTTCGCCCTGGAGAAGCCCGAGGCGGAGCGCCAGCGTGTGCGACCGCTCAAATTGGTGATTCTGAATCTGATGCCCAAGAAGGTCGAAACCGAGACGCAGCTGCTGCGCCTGATCTCCAAATCGCCGCTGCAGGTCGAAATCGACTTCATGAAGACATCCACCCATGAACCGACCCATGTCAGTCACGATCATCTGGTCAAGTTCTATGAGACGCTGGATGCCTTCCGCGACAACTACTATGACGGTTTCGTCGTCACCGGAGCCCCGGTCGAGCACCTGCCGTTCGACCAGGTCGATTACTGGGACGAGTTCAAGTCGATTCTCGACTGGGCGAGCACCCATGTGTTCTCCACCATGTACCTGTGCTGGGGCGCGATGGGGGCGCTCAACTACCGGTATGGCGTGCGCAAGGTCGACCTGCCGGAGAAGATATTCGGGGTGTTCCCGCAGTACCTGCAGGACGAGTACTGCTTCCTGACCAATGGTTTCGACGAGATCGCACTGCAGCCGCACTCCCGTCTGGCGGGTGTGAACGAGGCCGACGTGGCGGCGAATCCCGACTTGCAAGTGCTCACTTGGGGTCCGCAGTCCGGGCCTGGCCTGATCGCCACTCGCGATTTCTCCGAAGTGTTCGCTCTCGGCCATTGGGAGTACGGCAAGACGACGCTCCAGGAGGAGTACGAGCGCGACATGGCGAAGGGGATGAGCAACGTCCCGTTCCCGCACAACTACTTCCCGCATGACGATCCGCACCTTGAGCCGTTGTTCGCATGGCGATCGCACGCGAATCTGCTGTGGCGCAATTGGCTGAACTGGGTGTATCAGACCACGCCGTACGATCTCACCGAAGTGCCCGGATTGCGGGCGGAGCGCCGGCTTGGCATCGATCGTTTCCGCCACGCGCCCGCCGGACCGCGCAAGGACGATTTCTCACCGTTCGTCCATGACGACTACGGCGTGATACGTGGCGAATGATGGTTCTCGCCTGCGCTGCGGTCGTTTGACGGGGGTCTGGGACCATCCCGGTCGGCTCCCGTTGATGGTCTTTCGGATCTGGAGGGCGCAGATGACCTCGGAATCCCGCTGTAATTGGGCGGAGATTCGAGATTTGTTGCATTAGCACGGTTTGGTGTCCACATGGCGTACAAAAGAGGGCCATCGCCGTGCTCAATAGGTGGAATATCACCTCTTTTGTCCATGCCTTATGAGCGGTGTTTAAAAAACCGTCCAGATAATGAGACAATGACCAATATGTTAACGCTCACAAATTTGGCGAAGAAACGCCGTACAGCCCTTGAAAAATAAGGCATGTTGCGTGTTGTCCAAGGTGGTCATAGGATAATCACTTAGTCATTCGGAGCGGAATGTCTGGGCAGGAACTCCGGTTGGTCGGTCTTATGCCCGGGCAGCTTCGATAACGGCTGGACGGACGATATCCAAACGTCACATTCGCCTCAACCGTTGGGCTAAACTGATAGCTGATAATGAGAGCAGGAGGCGCGATATGGTAGATGCGGTCGGTACGGGCGCACTATTGGCGGCCGACAGCGGTCCCGAACTGCCAACGGTCAATGATTTTCTTCCTCCCGAGATCCTGTTCCAGGGAACCCCCTTCGCGATCAATCGCATCATATTGATCCGCATCGTGGCGACCGTGGTGCTTCTCGTGGTGCTCGGTATCACGGCGAAGCGCGCCAAGCTCATCCCCGGCCGCTGGCAAGGCGTGGTCGAGATGGGCATCGACTTCGTGCGCGACAGCGTCGTATATCAGGTCATGGGCGAGCTGCGCGGCAAGCGTTACGTGCCGATGATTTCGACGTTGTTCTTCACGATCTTCGTGTTCAACCTGTGCGGCATCATCCCCGGCATGAACATGGCGGCCACCGCCACAGTGGTCATGCCGCTGGTGTTCGCGGTCTGGGTGCTCATCCAGTACTGGATCACCGCAGCACGCGAGAAGGGCCTGTGGGGCTACATCCGCGACGAGTGCTTCCCCAAGGGGGTGCCGTGGCCGGTGTACATCCTGCTGGCGCCGATCCAGCTGTGCGAGCTGGTGCTGATCCGCCCCGCATCGCTGACCATCCGTCTGTTCGCCAACATGATCTCCGGGCATTTGCTCGTGGCATCCTGCCTGGCGTTTGCACAGTACTGGGTCATCGACGCGACCAATAAGCTTGCCGGCATCCCCGTCGGCGCGCTGTGGTTCGTCTTCGGTTTGGTGCTCACCCTGTTCGAGGCGTTCGTCGCCTTCCTGCAGGCCTACGTGTTCGCCATCCTCTCGACGGTGTACATCAGCATGAGCTACCCGGAGGAATGAGCCGCACCCGCGTGAGACTCACCACGGACAATACGAATACTTTGCAATTCCCGAGACAACTGAAGAAATTAACCAAGTTTTTTTAACGGTTACGTTAGAAAGGAAACAGAAATGGACATCATTACTCTCGCTCAGGTCACCGGCAGCCTTTCCGTCATCGGCTACGGCCTCGCGACCCTCGGCCCCGGCCTCGGCCTGGGCATCCTGTTCGGCAAGGCGATGGAGTCCACCGCCCGTCAGCCCGAGGTGAGCGGCAAGATCCAGATGATCATGTTCATCGGCCTCGCACTGGTCGAGGTGCTGGGTCTGCTCGGCTTCGTGGCCGCCCTGATCGTTAAGTGAGACGACAGGCGACGATTCACACGTTTATTCGACATTGAAAGGAGGGCTTCATGATGACAATAGCCGCAAGTGACGGCCTCAAGCTGTTCATTCCGCAGGTCTACGACATCGTGTGGTCCCTGATCATCCTTGTCATCGTCGCGCTGTTCTTCCACAAGTTCTTCATGCCGAAATTCAACGCCATCTTCGATGAGCGTGCGGCTAAGATCGAAGGCAACATCGCCAAGGCAGAGCAGTCCAAGAAGGATGCCGACGCCGCCAAGAGCAAGTACGAGGCCCAGCTGAGCACCGCTCGCGTCGAAGCCTCCAAGATTCGTGACGACGCCCGTGCCGAAGCTTCCCACATCATCGCCGACGCACGCTCCCGCGCGGAGTCCGACGCCGCCCAGATCACCGCCAACGCGCAGCGCTCCATCGAGTCGCAGCAGCAGCAGGCGCTGGTCTCCCTCAAGGGCGAAGTCGGTACTCTTGCCACGGCCCTGGCCGGCAAGATTCTCGGTGCCAAGCTTGAAAGCGACGACGTGCAGTCCTCGATGATCGACAAGATGATCGACGACCTGGACACGAACGACAAGAAGTGATTCCGGCGTTCCGGAAAGGGAGGTGACCAATGCGAGGAGAGGCATCCCGCATCTCGGATCGCGTTTCGCGTGACGAGTTGGCGCCCAAGCTGCGCTCGACCGGCAAGGATGCATGGCGTATCGGCAACGAACTGTTCACGATCACCAACGTGCTTGACCACACCGTGCAGCTCGAACGCGCTCTCACCGATCCGTCACGTCCGGTCGACGACAAGATCGGCGTGCTCAAGGAGCTCATCGGTGCCCAGGCCCATCCCATGACCCTGGAGATCATGAGCGATCTGGTCGGTCGCAAATGGAGCCGTGCCGCGCACATCGCCAACGCCGTCGAAGACTTCGGCGTTGACGCCATGATGTACTACGCGGATGCCGCGGGCGTCACCCTGCGCGTGTCCGTGGAACTGGCCGAGCTGCATTCCGCGCTGCTCAACCTGCCGGTTCTGCGTTCGAAGCTCAATGACGACAGCGTACCCGCCAAGGCGCGCATCGATCTGCTGAACGCCGTGCTGGGCAAGACCGAGTTCAACGAGGTCACGCTCCGGCTGGCGGAACACGCCGCGTGCAACCCGCGCAACCGGCGCTATCTGGAGACCATCCAGTGGCTGATCAACAAGTTCTCGCGCCACATGGGCGAGTCGATGATTACCGTGACCACCGCGTCGCCGCTGAACATCGACCAGATCAAGCGACTGACCGCCGTATATTCCGCGAAGCTCGACCATCCGGTGCACATCAACTCGGTCGTCGACCCCACGGTCCTCGGCGGCATGCGCATCCAGGTCGGCGACGAGGTCACGGACAACACCGTGGTCGCCCAGCTCCAGCAGCTGCACCGCACGGTAAGGGCGAAAGCCTGACGATACGGTTCCGGGCCGCGCCACACGCGGCGACGGAGCCCGACATGAAATTTTCCAACAATAAGGAGTGATCATGGCAGAACTTACCATTGATCCCGCCACGATACGCAAGGCGCTCGATGATTTCGTCGAGTCGTACAAGCCGAGTGACACCCCCACCCAGGAAGTGGGCTATGTCGCGACGGCCGGCGACGGCATTGCGCACGTGACGGGACTGCCTGGTTGCATGGCCAACGAGCTGCTGACCTTCGAGGACGGCACGCTCGGCCTGGCGTTCAATCTTGACGCCCGTGAGATCGGCGTGGTTATCCTCGGCGATTTCGCAGGCATCGAGGAAGGCCAGGAGGTCCGACGCACCGGCGAAGTGCTCTCCGTGCCCGTCGGCGACGGCTATCTCGGCCGCACCGTGGACCCGCTGGGCAACCCGATCGATGGTCTGGGTGAAATCAAGGGCATTGAAGGGCGTCGAATCCTCGAAGCCCAGGCTCCTGACGTTATGCACCGTCATCCCGTCGACGAACCGCTGTCCACCGGCCTGAAGGCCATCGACGCGATGACGCCGATCGGCCGCGGCCAGCGTCAGCTCATCATCGGAGACCGCCAGACCGGCAAGACCGCAATCGCGATCGACACCATCATCAACCAGAAGAAGAACTGGGAGACGGGCGACCCGAAGAAGCAGGTGCGTTGCATCTACGTGGCCATCGGTCAGAAGGGTTCGACCATCGCATCCGTGCGCCAGAGCCTCGAAGAGGCCGGTGCCATGGAGTACACCACCATCGTGGCCTCCCCGGCTTCCGATTCCGCAGGCTTCAAGTACATCGCGCCGTACACCGGCTCGGCCATCGGCCAGCACTGGATGTACCACGGCAAGCACGTGCTCATCGTCTTCGACGACCTGTCGAAGCAGGCCGAAGCCTACCGTTCGATCTCGCTGCTGCTGCGCCGCCCGCCGGGGCGTGAAGCGTACCCTGGTGACGTCTTCTACCTGCATTCGCGTCTGCTCGAACGCTGCGCGAAGGTCTCCGACGATCTGGGCGGCGGTTCCATGACCGGCCTGCCGATCGTCGAGACCAAGGCGAACGACGTGTCCGCGTACATCCCGACCAACGTGATCTCCATCACCGACGGCCAGATCTTCCTGCAGTCCGATCTGTTCAACGCCAACCAGCGTCCCGCCGTGGACGTCGGCATCTCGGTCTCCCGAGTCGGTGGCGCCGCACAGACCAAGGCCCTGAAGAAGGTCTCCGGCACGCTGAAGATCTCGCTGGCGCAGTACCGTTCGCTGGAATCCTTCGCGATGTTCGCGTCTGATCTGGACGCCGCGTCCAAGAACCAGCTGAACCGTGGCTCGCACCTGACCGAGCTGCTCAAGCAGCCGCAGTTCTCGCCGTATTCGATGGAACAGGAAGTCGTCTCCGTGTGGGCCGGCACCCATGGCAAGATGGATGATCTGCCGCTGGGCGACGTGCTGCCGTTCGAGCACGCGCTGCTCGATTACCTGGAGCACAGCACCGACATCCTCAAGACCATCCGTGAGACCGAGAACTTCACGCCTGACACCGAAGCCGCCTTGGACGAGGCCGTCGAAGCGTTCCGCGAGACGTACGTGACCAAGGCCGGCAAGCCGCTGGTCGTGAAGAAGTCCTCGACGCGCAAGCCCGTGCCCGTGGAGCAGGAGAAGATCATCGCCAAGGCCGACAAGCCCGCGCACGATCCGACCAAGCACCCGATGGCTGGAGAAAAGAAGTAGCCCATGGGATCGCAACTCGCATTGAAGGGCAGGATCGCCTCTACGGGATCGCTGGAGAAGATTTTCAACGCCCAGGAGATGATCGCGTCTTCGCATATCGCCAAGGCCCGTGACGTGGCCCTGAACGCGAAGCCGTACGCCGATGCGATTTTCGATGCCGTTCAGGCTGTGGTAGCCCACACCCGTATCACGCATCCGATTGTCAAGAAGGAGGAGGACAACCCCAAGGTTGCCGTCCTCGCCTTGACGGCGGATCGTGGCATGGCCGGCGCATACACCTCGTCGATCATCCGTGAGACCGAGGAACTGCTCACGCGACTCGACGACGCCGGCAAGCAGCCGGAACTCTACGTGTATGGCCGGCGCGGCGTGACGTACTACAAGTACCGCAACCGCGCAATCGCCGACACGTGGGAGGGGGATACCGACAAGCCGGGCGTTGAAATCGCCGAGGCCATCTCCAACGCACTGATGACCGCCTACATGAAGCCGGCCAGCCAGGGCGGGGTCTCCGAACTCTACATCGTCTACACCGAGTTCATCAACATGGTGGTGCAGAAGGTGCGCGTGCTGCGTATGCTTCCCGTCGAAGTGGTCGAGGCCAAGGTCGAATCCGGCCCGGGCATGTCGCGCGAGAGCGAGGGCGACAACGCCGCCAGCTCCAAGGTGCGCCCGTTGTACCGCTTCGAGCCCAGCCTGGACAAGGTGATGGATGCCATCCTGCCGAAGTACATCCAGTCGCGTATTCACGAATGCCTGCTGGAGGCGGCCGCGTCCGAGACCGCGAGCAGGCAGAACGCCATGCACACGGCGACGGAGAACGCGCGTAACCTGATCGACTCGCTGACCCGTAAGATGAACGCCTCCCGTCAGGCGTCCATCACCCAGGAACTTACCGAAATCATCGGCAGCGCCGACGCGCTGAACACAAAGGAAGAGTAGGAACGCATATGGCTGACAATCAGACCACAGCGGCTCCCGAGACGGCTGCAGAGCCGATCAATGGACGTGTGACGCGTATCCAGGGTTCGGTTATCGACGTCGAATTCCCGGTGGGCCACCTGCCCGATATCTACAACGCCCTGACCGTCGAGCTGACCAACACCGGCGCTCACGAGGAAGGCGAGACCGCGCACACGATCACGCTTGAGGTCGAGCAGCACCTTGGCGACTCCACCGTGCGCGCCGTGGCCCTGAAGCCCACCGACGGCCTCGTCCGCGGCGCTTCGGTGCACGACACCGGCAGCTCGATTTCCGTGCCCGTCGGCGACGTGACCCTGGGCCACGTGTTCGACGTGACCGGTCACGTGCTGAACAAGAAGGCCGACGAGACCATCAAGGTCACCGAACGCTGGCCCATCCACCGCAAGCCGCCGGCATTCGACCAGCTGGAGTCCAAGACCCAGATGTTCGAAACCGGCATCAAGGTCATCGATCTGCTGACCCCGTACGTGCAGGGCGGCAAGATCGGTCTGTTCGGTGGTGCAGGCGTCGGCAAGACCGTGCTGATCCAGGAGATGATCCAGCGCGTCGCCCAGAACCACGGCGGCGTGTCCGTGTTCGCCGGCGTCGGCGAGCGTACCCGTGAGGGCAACGACCTCATCGGCGAGATGGGCGAGGCCGGCGTTCTGGAGAAGACCGCACTGGTCTTCGGCCAGATGGATGAGCAGCCGGGCACCCGTCTGCGCGTCCCGCTGACCGCACTGACCATGGCCGAGTACTTCCGCGACGTGCAGAACCAGGACGTGCTGTTGTTCATCGACAACATCTTCCGCTTCACGCAGGCCGGCTCCGAGGTCTCCACGCTGCTGGGCCGCATGCCCTCCGCCGTGGGTTACCAGCCGAACCTGGCCGACGAGATGGGCTCCCTCCAGGAGCGCATCACCTCGACCCGAGGTCACTCCATCACCTCGCTGCAGGCCATCTACGTGCCCGCCGACGATTACACCGACCCGGCCCCGGCGACGACCTTCGCCCACCTGGACGCGACCACCGAGCTTTCTCGTGACATCGCATCCAAGGGCATCTACCCGGCCGTCGACCCGCTGAGCTCCACCTCGCGAATCCTTGATCCGCGTTACGTCGGCCAGGCCCACTACGACTGCGCCAACCGCGTCAAGGCCATTCTGCAGCGTAACAAGGAGCTGCAGGACATCATCGCCCTGATTGGTATCGACGAGCTTTCGGAAGAGGACAAGAATACCGTAAACAGAGCGAGAAAGGTTCAGAGATTTTTGTCACAGCCGTTCTCTGTTGCGGAACAGTTTACAGGTATGCAAGGTAAATACGTTCCGATTAAAGAAACAATTCGCGGTTTTAAGGAAATTATCGAGGGTAAATGTGATGATATTCCCGAATCGTGTTTCCTTTTCGCGGGCGGTATTGACGAAGTTCGTGAAAAAGCAAAGAAAATGGGTGAATGATTATGAATATATTTCATTTGCAGATAGTAACGCCCGACGGACTTATGTTTGACGGTGATGCGGAAAAATTACTTGTTCGTACTACTGAGGGCGACGTTGGTATTATGAGCGGTCACTGCGATTATGTAACGCCTGTCGATACGGGTGTGGCAAGAGTTACAACGAACGGCGATGTAAGAACGGCGGCGTGTTCGGGCGGACTTTTGAATGTGAAAAAAGGAACAGTCAGACTTGTTGCAAGTACGTTTGAATGGTCCGAAGATATTGACGTTGAACGTGCGTTGAGGGCAAAAGAGGCGGCGGAAAAGAAAATTAAAGAAGCTTCCGACTACGAAGAAAGAGCCGCT